>Ga0160423_10002766_pt1 | contig 14639 bp, 12 predicted proteins | sample CRUFie14St8metaG_FD_108191 | JGI IMG/M metagenome (GOLD analysis project Ga0160423, IMG submission 108191) | Marine microbial communities from the Costa Rica Dome - CRUD Field 142mm St8 metaG | ecosystem: Environmental > Aquatic > Marine > Oceanic > Photic zone | place: Costa Rica: the Eastern...
TCAGCTAATGAGCGACAGGTATCCAGGAGGAGTTCTTTCAGCAGAAGGAGCAACAGCTAGTTCAACCTCTGCCGTAGGAATGTGGACATTAGCCCAGCAACTGGGCTATAAGGCATTGAATGTCTGGCCTTTATCCTCTGTATTTGTTACTCAAACCTTTACCGCTACCGGAACATCCTCTTTCAAAGCTCCTGCTGGAGTGACCTCAATAGAATATCTCGTGGTCGCTGGAGGTGGGGGTGGTGGAAATAATGGCGGGGGTGGCGGGGCAGGAGGTTTTAGAACCGGAACTGCGACTGTGTCTCCTGGTAATGAATATCAAATAACTGTTGGTGCTGGTGGAGCAGGAGGTGATAATACAAGTCCTGTTAGAGGAACGGTAGGAGACGACTCTGAAATTGATAATATAGGAAGTGGAACTGTCACTTCTTCAGGAGGTGGTGGGGGTGCAGGAGATACCGCTCCTCCTTCTGTAAGAGAGACTGCAACTTCAGGGGGTTCTGGAGGTGGTGGTTGTCAAGGAGACGCAACACACAAAGCTGGAGCTAGTGGGAATTCAGGAAGTTATTCTCCTTCAGAAGGAAATGATGGAGGCGATTATGTGGATAATTATTTTGCAGGTGGTGGTGGAGGAGCAGGAAATGCAGGTCAAGATGGAACCTCATCTAATGGAGGTGGAGATGGTGGAAAAGGAGTAGAGACATCTATTTCTGGTACTAGCACCGTTTACGCAGGTGGAGGAGGTGGTGGCTCTGGCGTTAATACAAGTCCTGGACCTGGAGCAGGAGGATCAAATCCTTCAACTGTTAATGGTTCTAAAGGTGGCGGAGCAGATGGAGCTGCTAATACAAATAGTCAAGCAGATTCTGGATCCCAAAATACTGGTGGTGGAGGCGGGGGTGGTGGTTACTCTTCTCAGCCTGGTGGACCTGGCGGCAATGGTGGCTCTGGAATCGTGATCATTCGTTATAATCTTCCGATAGCAAATGCCATTGAATTTACAAAAACACAAAACTGGGTTTGCCCTACTGGTATAACTTCTGTGGACTTTTTAGTTGTTGCAGGAGGTGGAGGTGGGGGTTCAGATGCTGGCGGAGGAGGCGGAGGGGGTGGGTTTAGAACAGGAACTCAACACTCTGTTACAGAAGGTAGCATATATACAATAACTATAGGTGGTGGAGGGTCAAACATTAATGTTCAAGGAACTCCTGGCGGTAGTGGAACAGACTCTGGTTTTTCTGCAATTACCTCTACTGGTGGAGGAGGCGGAGGTTCTTCTTTAGCTGGCACAGCACCAAGTGGTGGCTCTGGCGGAGGAGGAGCAAATGCAGGAAATACTTTATCTGGAGGATCGGCAATCGCTTTACCAGGTGGACAGCAACAAGGAGAAACAACTACTTCACAAGGAAATGATGGTGGTGACGGTGCAGGTGGATCACCAAATTATGGCGGAGGTGGGGGCGGAGGTGCTGGTCAACCAGGAAGTAATGGATCTGCAACGTCTGGCGGCAATGGTGGATCTGGTTCTATTTCTTCTTTAATTGGTTCAAGTGTAACTTATGCAGGTGGAGGTGGTGGAGCTACTTGGAGAGGCGGTACTTCTGGATCTGGTGGCTCAGGTGGCGGAAAAACTGCTAGTGGTTCATCTCCTGGAAGTGTTGGTGGTAATGGTACTGCTCAAAGAGGAGGTGGAGGTGGTGGTGGAGCTCAGAACACTAGTGGTGGGTATAACACTAGTGGCACAGGAGGTTCTGGAATCGTGATACTCAAGTTAAGGACAGATTGATGGAAAAGATTTATAGATTTACAGGGGTAGATATTGCGGTTCATTTACTTAGGCCAGATGCCAAATGGGAATTAAGTTCTGAAAATGGTGGTTTACATTTTTCAAGGTGGGAAGATGAAAGACCTTGCCCTACAATAGAAGAAGTAAAAAAGGTTCAAAAGTTAATGAAAGAGGTAGAAGATAAGATACCTACTGTGTGGACAAAAGCTCAAATAGAGCAAATACAGAAGCAACAAGGAGGATAAAGTGGCTCATTTTGCAGAATTAGATTCTAACAATGTTGTTTTAAGAGTTGTCGTTGTAGGCAACGAAGATACTGCGGATGCCAAAGGTGTTGAAAAAGAATCTATTGGTCAGGCTCATTTAGAAAAAATTCTTGGCGGTACATGGAAACAAACAAGTTATAACGCAAAAATTCGTAAACACTATGCAGGAAAAGGGTTTACTTACGATTCTTCCCGTGATGCTTTTATAGCACCTAAACCATTTAACTCATGGGTCTTGAACGATGAAACTTGTGTATGGGAAGCACCAAAAGCATATCCTACGGATGGCGGTATTTATCAATGGAATGAAGAAAAGTTAGATTGGATTCTTCAGGAAGTAGACTTGAATGTATCTTTAACAGGTGTTCAGGCAAGTGCTATGGCTTCTTCTACATTTATTATAGAGCCTACAGATATTGACGTAAGTTTAGAAAGTTCTTCCTTAACAACCAGCTTATCGTTTAGTGCAAATAGTGTGAGTGTTACATAATGAGTATGCGTAAAAAATATTCGGGAAGTGTTGTTAGAGCGAACCCTGTTGTTCCAACAGAGGATTCAGCACCTGGTATTTGGACACTAGAACAACAAAATCAAAATCAAAAAAGAGGCACATGGCCTTTTGTTGGTGATCCGAACTTTAAAGATACTGTTTTACTTTTACATGGTGATACGAGCCAACAACCCTCTAATGAAGATCAGTCACGATTCAATCAAGACGTTGAGATAGTAGGAGATGCAAAGGCAACTAATTTTAGTCCTTATTCTGTTTCTGATGGTTTTCATAGTGTTGAGTTTTTTAATGATGGCACTAATAGTGAACATTTAGTCTTTGGACCAGGAGGAGCAACAGATTTTAATTTAAATAAAAATGCAGATTGGTGTGTTGAGTTTTGGCTATACTTACACGTTACTCCAGACTCATATGATCGAGTAGCGGAACAATATAATAGTGGCAGTTACTGGGCTATTAAATTTAACAATACTGGAAATGGTAAAATTTGTATTGGTGCATCAGATACAGCAACTAATGGTGTTTTAGAATCAGCAGAAGCACTCCCATTGAATCAATGGGTACACGTTGCTTTTACAAATGATGGCACAAATGTTGTTTTGAGACTTTTTGTTAATGGTCAGTTAAGTAACTCCGCATCAAGTTGGACACAAGCTTGGACAGATGCCAGTTCTGCACATTCTTTACAAATTGGAAATTATAGATCTAGAAACCAACATTATGTTTTAAATGGTCTTATTTCAAATTTTAGACTTACTCAAGGACGAACAATTTATTCAGCACCATTTACTGTTCCAACTAGTCCTTTAACTGTAGATACAGGGACAAGAATACTATGCTGTAACTCTTCTTCTTATAAAGATCAAGGTCCACATAAACACCCTGCTTCAGCTTCTACAACTAATGGTTATCCAATAATAAGATTTGATTCGCCTTTCTCATACACACCAACTGCTACTGTAAGTGATTATGGTAGTTATTATTTCGATGGAACTGGTGATTATTTAACAATTGTAAACGATGTCATAGATGTCGGAACAAATCCATTTGCAATTGAAATTTGGGCTTACTTAAAAGGTAGCAGTTCTTTTTGCCCTCTTTGGGGAATATCTAACGGAGGCGGTAGTGCATTAAAAATTAATCTACATGATAGTGGTAACGGAAGCCTAACTCTTGAAAATTCAGGAGGAGGAGGTAATTTTAGTACAGATACGGGAGTTAGAAGCATTATGAATAATGCTTGGACTCACATTGTATTTGTTCGAGAGGGAACAGGAACGAATCAATCATATATTTATGTAAATGGTATTGTTAGAGGTACAGGAACTGTATCTGCAAACTTAACTGGTTGGACAGGTAGGTTTCGTTTTGCTAGAAACCCAGAAGATTATTCTACTGCTATGGCCGGATATATTAGTAATGCAAGAATAGTAAAAATGTCTCCATCAGCTCCTGACTATACAGTCTTATACACAAGTGCTTTTACTCCTCCAACAAAACCAACAGAACTAACCTTAACCGAAGGTGAGAACTCTGTTTACTTTGATGGTACTGGGGATTATTTAACTACATCTTCTAGCTCTGACTTTCAATTTGGAACAGGTGCTTATACCGTTGAATTGTGGATTTATCCTACTTCAGGATCAGGTGAGAGAGGTATTTTTTCCACTCAAGCAAGTGGTATTTATGGAATATCCATGTGGAGAAACGGAACAACTTTATATTTAGAGGAAAGAGCGACACTTTATGCTGCTGCTAATCCAAGAATAACTGGAACAATAACCCTTAATATTTGGAATCATATAGCTTTATCCAGAGATAGCACTTCAGGAACTTTACGAGGTTTTATTAATGGAGTTCAATTTTCAAGTACAACTACTAATTTACGAGATCTTCAAGGAAATATTGCAACTATTGGGGATAATTCTGTTGCAGCTAACCCTTTTGATGGCTATATATCCAACGTAAAACTTACAAATTTAAATTTATACACAGGTACATTTACTCCGCCTACATCTCCTTCTTCTGGAGGTTTGCTACTAGCTTGTGCTTCAAGATACATTGAAGATAGATCCCCAGCAAACCATGATATAACAGCGAATGGAGATGCTGTTGTTTCAGGATTTAATCCGTTTGATAATGGATATTGGAGCGTTCATTTAGATAGCACTTCTGACAAGATTCAAGTGGCTACCGCATCAGCTTTACCTTCTGGTACAGCAGCCAGAACAGTTGAGTTTTGGGCAAAGGTTTCAGGAGCTGCTAGTGGCACACAATACTTTTTTGGTTATGGAAATAATAATGGTGGAGGTAATTTTAGTTGGGCAAGAGATGGTAATGGAAATTTTGCATTTTTTGGTTGGGGGCAAAGTCCACACGATTGGGCAACTAGTGTAGCAGTACCTCAAGACGAGTGGTTTCATGTAAGTCTAACCTCTAGCGGATCTCAAATTAAATTTTATCTAAACGGAACTTTAGAACATACTCAAAGTTATGCAACATCAACTGCTTCTGTTTCTAATTTATATATAAACCAAGAGGCTGATGGATCTGGTTATGGTTTTGCTAATTTAAAAATTAGCAATTTTATTATGTATTCTTCAGTAGTAAGAACAGGAAACTTTACAGCACCTACTGTTCCTGAAACAGATACAACAAACGTGGTTCTTTTAGTTGCTCAATCTAGTAGGCCCATAGATAACTCTTCTAACTCAAATACAGTTACTTTCACAGGAGCTACAATTGATGAAGACATTCCATTTCAATTCTTACCAAGACAAACAAAACTTCTTAATTTACAAAACAACCAAGATGTAAATAATAGATCTTTTCAAGATTCTTCTTTACTAAGACATCTTATAACCAGAACAAACAATGCAACTCAAGGCACGTTTAGTCCGTTTAGTGCAGAAGAAGGTAAGTGGAGTGTTTATTTTGATGGTACTAATGATTACCTTACAGTTCCTAATTCTACAGACAACAATATTGGAGGTTTTACAGAAGATTACACTTTAGAATGTTGGTTTAATTTAGAAACTATAACTTCTGCTCATAGAGTTTTATTTGGTAAATCTAATGGTGGTGGAAATACGCCAAAATGGCTTATTGGTATAAACATGAATTCAAGTGCCACATATACTGCAAATAAAGTGGGGGTGTATAGTGGAGCTGGAGGAACAGGTGGAGATGGTACTTATTCCCCTGGATTTGTAGCAGGGACATGGTATCACTTTAGACTTGTTTATACACATAGTAGTACAACTTTAAAAATTTATATTAATGGAACAGAAGTTGTAAGTAATGCAGGAAATGTTGTAAATTCTAGCGGAGCTTTCACATGGGGAGCTGACGGAGAAGGTAATGGAGATTTTATTGGAAACATTTCTAATCTTCGATTAATTAAAGGGACAGCACTAGATTCAACCGTACCAACTAAACCTTTAACAGCAGTTGCAAATACTAAATTATTAACTGCTCAATCTAATAGATTTGTTGATAATTCTTCTAGTTCATTCGCTATTACAGCAATAGGAACACCAAAGGTATATCCATACGCACCTTTTGCACCGTCTAGGTCTTACAGTAAAGATGTTGTAGGTGGTAGTGCATATTTAGATGGTAGTGGGGATTATTTAACAACAGATACTGGAGACACATTTGACTTTTATGGAGAGTTTACCGTTGAATGTTGGTTTTACTTAACTGACGATGTGAACTGGGGTATTCTTTTTTGTGCAAATGTTTCGGATAGATTTCAAATCGCTGTTACAAATTCAAATACCATAGACCTTAGATTTAATGGTAGTGCAACAGGTACTCCTTTCAGTATTAATAAACATGAATGGAATCATGTTGCTGTTACTAGAGATTCTAGTAATGTAATACGACAATTCTTAAACGGTGTCTTAAAAAATACTGATACGAACACAAATTCTTTAGACAACGGTTATATGAGAATAGGTGCAAATCAAGATGGATCTAATCCATTTGAGGGGTATATAGCAAACGCAAGAATAGTAAATGGACAAGCAATTTACACAACAGCTTTTGATACTCCTACTTCTCTTGTGACAAGAACATCAGACACAAAATTACTTATGAACTTCACCGATGGTGCTGTGATAGATAACTCAAGTAAAGCTAACCTTGAAACTGGTGCAGGAGCTGCCACAGAAGAAATGAGAGTGTCTACTTCAATTAAAAAATTTGGTAATGCCTCTATGTATTTCGATGGAGGAGATGTTCTAAGGTACTATGGAGGTACTGGATTACATCTTGGAACAGGACCATTTACAGCCGAACTTTTTGTAAAATTTGACGGAAACCCCAATAATGGTGGAACAAATGGTCAGGCTTCTCTTATGCGTGATGGCGGATATGGAACAGGAGGAGGAGCTTTTGTTATTCAAAGATATAACGGAGAATGGGAGGTAGGTACTGAAGTAACACCACAAATTCAAGTAGCTCAAACCTTGGAAAACCTAACCTGGTATCACGTTGCATTAACTAGAGATTCTAGTAGTAACTTGAGGTTGTTTGTAGATGGAACACAACTTGGTAGTACCTCGGCTAATTTTACAACTAATTTCACCGAAAATAGATTTTACTTTGGAAATTTTGGTATAGGTGGAGGAGCTGGTGCTAGAAATCTTACTGGATATTTAGATGACATAAGATTAACCAAAGGTGTTGCTAGATACACTTCAAACTTTACAGCCCCAACTAGAGCGTTTAAAAACAGGTGATGAATGAACAATGGATCCAGTAACGATACTTTCAGCAGCTTCTTTAGCTTTCAATGGTGTCAAAAAAGCCATTCAGGTTGGAAGAGACATGGAGGATATTTTCAAGCAACTATCTGTTTGGAGTGGTCATGTTTCTGATTTACAAGAATGGATGGGTCAGGAAAAGAAATACAAGAAACCTACTCTATGGCAAAAACTGACATGGGATAAAAGTGAAACTGCGGAGGCTTTTGATGAACTTATCGCAAAAAAGAAAATTAAAGAGATGGAAGATGCAATCAAACATGAATTTACCTGGGGAAAATTGCACCATCTTGGAATGGACGGACCTTATGGTTACAGAGCTTTTATCAAAATCCGTAGAGAGATTAAAGCAAAACGAAAAAAGGAAATATATGATCAGATGCGAAGAAGGAAAGCTTTTTTATATAACACAAAAATGGGTGTGGCAATTGGAACCCTTGTATTAATTTTAATTTGGTTATTACATTTTGCGTGGACAGCAATTGTAGAGGCAAGTAAATGATCACCGTAGCTTTTTGGATGGCTACGCTAGTTCCGAATGTGGATCAGTATTATTGTAAGTTGCAATGGGTGGAAAGAGATTTATGTTATTACTGGTGTGCAAATAGTAGGAGAGGCTTTAACTGGTTTGAGCCAAGAACTGTTAAAGGTTGTAAACTAGAGAAGTTGTTTTACAAAGTAGAAAAGGAAAAAACAAGTGCTTAATTTAATATCAGGGTTATTACCAATAGGAGAAAAGCTTGTAGACAAGCTTATTCCCGATCCACAAGCTAAACAAAAGGCTCTTCAGCAATTAAAGAAGATGGAGCAAGACGGAAGTCTCAAACGCATGGAAGCTGAGTTTGCTGATAAAGATAGTGCAAGACAACGTGAAATGGCTATTAGCACTAGTGAACATAGCCCCTGGTTAAATAAAATTATCACCAGTTTGCTTGCTATTGGAATTGTGGGTTTAGCTTTTGCTTTATTTGCAGTTATATTGTTTTTAGAAGTTACTCCTGCAAACAAAGACATTTTAATCTTTTTGTTAGGAAATCTAACAACTTTGGTAGGCCTAGTATGCTCATACTATTTTGGAAGCTCGGTAGGTAGTAAAGATAAAACAGAAGAAATCAGGGGGTTAATGAAGAAATGAAAATGGATTGGAATACGAGTACATACTTTTCCATGCACGAATTTAAATGTTCGCATACTGGACAATGTGACATGAACCCAAAATTTATAGAGAAACTTAACGATTTAAGATTAGCATTCGGTAAGCCTATGAAGATAACTTCTGGATATAGGCACGTTAGTCATCCAATTGAAAGAAAGAAACAAACCCCTGGAGCACACACTACAGGACAAGCTGCGGATATAGCGGTATCGAGAGAAGACGCTTTTCATTTATTGTCCTTAGCATTAAGTAAAGGTTTTACCGGAATCGGTATACAACAAAAGGGCTCAGGACGCTTCATTCATTTAGATACTCTTGAAAACTCAACGGAAAGGCCAAGACCTACTATTTGGTCGTATTGATAAATGTCATACTCTAACGCTTCCTATTCACAAGCACCTTACTCTTCAGAAGGTGTAGTAGTTGATCCTAATGTAACCGTAAATGTTACAGGAGTAGGAGCGACAGGAGATGTTGGCACAGTTACCGTAGATTTTGGTGTAAGTGTAACACTTACAGGAGTAAATGCCACAGGAAGTGTTGGTACAGTTGCTGTGGCAGAAGGTGTTGGTGTAGATTTAACTGGAGTCGAAAACGGACAAATTCGATACACCGTAACCGCAGTCACAGGAGCATATGTTGTAGATGGAGTCAATAATCCTGCTCTTACTTTGACTAGAGGATTAACGTACTACTTTGATGTAAACGCATCAGGACATCCTTTCTTTTTACAGACTGTAGCGGCTCCGTATAACTCAAGTAATTTATATAACACAGGGGTTACAAACAATGGTGTGCAAGTAGGCACACTAACCTTTACCGTCCCATTCAATGCTCCAGATACTTTATATTATGTTTGCCAATACCACTCTAGTATGGGTAATCAAATTAGTATCGTTGATCAAGTTGGCGATGTAACTGTAAATTTAGATTTTGCAGTAAATGTAACTGGGGTTGAAGGAACAGGTCAGTTAGGAGACGAAACTGTACAAGGAAATGCAAATATTAATGCAACCGGAGTTTCAGGAACCAACGAACTTGGTACTGTATCGGTAAATGCTGACTCCTTGGTGAATGCAACAGGAGTTGCAGGAACAGGAGCGATTGGCGATGTAACAGTTGATGCAGGTGGTAATGTTACTGTTAGTTTAACAGGAGTTACTGGAACAGGTGCTGTAGGAAGTGTTACCATTCCTAATGTAGGCTTTACTTTAACGGGAGTCGCAGGAACAGGTGCTGTAGGAACTGTTATAGCAGGTGACGAGCCTAATGTAGCTAGGCCTAGCGGTGTCGAAGCCACAGGAGCAATAGGTACAGTTTCTGTAAGTGAGGGAGTTGGTGTAACTCTTACAGGAGTAGCAGGAACAGGTGCTGTAGGAAATGTGACGGTAAATATAATTACTCCTGTTAATGTAACAGGAGTAGCAGGAACAGGAGCGGTTGGAAACGTAACGGTACAATTTCAACAAGATGTATTTGTTTCTGGAGTTGGAGCGGTAGGAGCAATCGGTTCTCCAGTTATCTGGGATCCTGTAGACGATGCACAAAGTGCAACATGGACAAACGTAATTAATTAGAGGTTAAAAAATGGCTCAAACATATGGTAATGATTTAAAACTTAGCCTCATCACTCCAGGAACGGAATCTGGAACGTGGGGAGGTATTACAAATAATAATTTAAAGCAAATCGTAAAAGGTATGGGAGGGTACAAATCAGTTACTGTATCTGGTACTTCTCACACGATTAGCACTAGCGATGATGTTTCTCAAGATTTAGATTTTAGACAGTTATATCTAAATATAACAGGATCATCTTCTGGTGCGTTTACTTTAAATCTTCCCGCAATTCAAAAAGTATATATTGTTAAAAACGGTATAAACCATGACATGACTGTAAAACTTACAGGAGAGTCTGGTTCAGGAGTAACGATTGCACAAGGAAAAGTTGGTATTGTGTATCTCACAGGAACCAACGCGTTAGCTGCTATCGATAGTTTTCCAGCTGCAGATTTTACAGGAACTCTTGCTGTAGCTAATGGTGGAACTGGTCTAACTTCTGTTACAAGCGGTGCTGTGTTAGTTGGTAATGGAACAGGAGCTTTTACTGTAAGAACAGGCTCATCCACAAATGATGTTCTCACATGGAATGGTAGTACTTGGGTTTCACAGGCTCCAGCAGCAGGAAGCGGAACAGTAACTTCGGTTAGTGGCTCTGGACAAGTAAATGGAATTCAATTAAGTGGAAGTTTTACAACCTCTGGAACTCTTACTTTAAGTGCTCCTAGCGGAATAACTGGAGTTGTAAAAACAGATAGTGGTGGTGCTCTTCAATCCGTAAACGGAAATTTTCAAATAAATAAATCTACTCCTGAATTGTTTTTAGGAACTGCTACTTCGGGTAGTTATTATGGTTTTAATGAGTCTGGTGGTCAGGTAAATCTAGTCTCTTCTGGATCATCTCAACTTGGATTAATTTCTAGTCAAATAGCTGTAGCAAATCATATGATACCTAGCACAAACAGTACTTATGATTTAGGGACAGGAAGTTTTAGGTATAGAGATCTTTATTTAGTGAACGCAGCTCAAGTTAGTTCAGACTCTAGAATAAAAAACAATATTCAAGACACAGATTTAGGTTTAAGTTTTGTAAATGCTTTAACACCTAGAAAATATAAAATGAATGATGGAAAAGCTACTTTAAGTTCTCCTGCAACAGCTACTTCTTTTGCTCAATACACATATAGCTCAGGAACGAGATTTCATTATGGTTTAATTTCTCAAGAAGTTGTCACAGTTTTAGATAACCAAGGTGTTGATAAAAGTTTATTTGGCGGTTGGACTTTAGACGATCCAAGTGATCCTGACTCTAGGCAATCGTTAAGATATGAAGAATTTATTGCTCCAATGATAAAAGCAATACAAGAGCTCTCTGCGAAAGTAGATGCGTTAGAACAAAGGGTACAACAACTAGAGTCTAATTAATGGGTTACTTTAAACTTTCTCTTAAACCAGGTATTGATAAACAGAACACCGAATACGGTGCTGAGGGAGGATGGATTGATTGTGATAATGTTCGCTTTCGATATGCCTTACCAGAAAAGATAGGAGGTTGGACAGAGTTTCAATCAACTAGTGGCACGGCTACTTACTTAATTGGAATGGCTAGTAACTCTCACACATGGAATGGTTTAGATGGTTCACCTTACTTAGCAATAGGCACAGATAGAAAGTTGTATGTAAACTATCAAAACGCATATTACGATATTACTCCATTACGGTCAGAGAATAACTCTTTGAGTAATGCTTTTACAACAACTTCTGGAAGCACGACTGTAACTGTAAACGATACCGGTCATGGTGCTGTTAAAGGAGACTTCGTAATTTTATCTAGTACATCAGGAACTCCTGGTGGCATAGCGAACGCTAGTCTTCAAGGTGAATTTGAAATACAACAAATTACAAATGTAAACGCATACACAATTATTGCCGGAGCAACAGCTAGTTCTACAGCGACAACAGGAACAACTACTGCGGATTATCAAATTAATGTTGGTTCTTCTGTAAATTATTCTGACTATGGTTTCGGAGTAGGAACTTGGAATGAAGACGCATGGGGAACTGCTCGTTCTGGTGGTTCTGGAGGTATTCAGTTAAGTTCTAGAATATGGCAGTTTGATACCTTTGGAGAAGATTTACTTTGTCAATTACAAGATGGAAAAATATTTAGATGGGATACCTCAGTAGGAACAGGGACAAGAGCAGCTTTAGTTACAAACGCTCCAACTAAAAGTGCTTTTTCAATTGTATCTACTCCTGACAGACATTTAGTCATGTTAGGAACAGAAGCAACTATCGGCACATCAAGTACTCAGGATCCGATGTTTGTTAGGTTTTCTAATCAAGAAGATATAAACACATTTGTAGAGACTGCTGAAAACACCGCAGGAGGTCAAAGACTAACTGATGGAAATAAAATTGTTACAGCAGTTCGATCTAGAAATCAAATTTTAATTTTGACTGATACATCTTTACACGGTATGCAATTTGTAGGAACTCCATTTACTTTTGGTTTTACTCAATTAGGAGCTAACTGTGGTTGTGTTGGAGCTCATGCGGCAGCTGATGTAAACGGATTGACTTTTTGGATGGGTACGGAGGCTTTCTTCGTATTTGATGGTACGGTGAAAAAACTACCTTGTACTGTCCAAGATTATGTTTTTGATGATATCAATTTGTTTCAAAAAAATAAATTCTTTGTAGGAATAAATTCTCAATTCAATGAGTTGACTTGGTGGTATTGTTCTGCAAATGCAGAGCAGATTGATAGATCCGTTACTTTAAATTATTTAGAAAATGTATGGCATATAAATTCATCTATACATAGAACAACATGGACAGATGTCGGGACATTTAATAAACCAATAGCCTGTGAGTTTTTCCCAGATAATAATACAGCGTATACAGTATCAACCATAAGTGGTTTGACTGCTGGAAGAACTCTTGTGTATGAACATGAAACTGGTGTAGATGCAAACGGTTCTGCTATGAGTTGCTTCTTACAGTCAGGATATTTTGATATTGGTGATGGTGATGAAATGATGTTTATGAGAAGATTTATTCCTGACTTCAAAGAACAGGTTGGAGATATAAATGTAAACTTATTTTTACGATCTTACCCAGAAGCAGATGCAACAAACAGTAGTCTTGATCCATATACCATTACACCAACAACAGATAAAATAGATACTCGAGCAAGAGGAAGACAAATATCTTTAAAGATTGAAAGTAGTTCTGCATCTTCAACATGGAGATATGGAACATTAAGAGTTGATGTACAACCGGATGGAAGACGATGAGTAAAATTGTAAATGTTAGATTGCCAAACGCTGTTGGAAGAGATTATAGCCCTCAGCAATTTGATCAGCTTGTTCGTTCTTTAGAACAAATTATTTTACAACTTAATTCTTCTTACACTCCTACTGTCACAGAGAACAGGGATCAAGCACAAACTTGGTTTCTAGGAGGGTAAATGGCTAACTCATACAGAAGATTTTTTCATAAAAACGTGGCTACAGGATCAACAACTACGGTAATGACTGTTCCTGCCGCGACAACTGCAATTGTAAAATCTGCAATTGTAGAGAATAAAAATGCAAGTGATAATGAATTTAAGATGGTTGCAGGACTAGATGGTAATGCCTCTGATATTACCTTATCTACCACAACTGTTCCCACTTTAACGGCTGTTGACCTGATGGTAGGCGGTACAAGTGCTTTTGGAGGAAGCGGTGCAAAAGGTCCCGTGATCCTTGAAGCAAATGATACGTTGAAGTTTCAAGCTAGTCAGGCTAGTGGAAATGTGGTAATAAGTGTTTTACTAGTGGACAGAAACTAATGTTTTATAGGATAATCTATAGGTATATAATCACGTTCTTTCATAACGTGCAGCCTATTGGACAAGAAAAGAGAGGAATGTAATGGAAGAGGGGATTATGGGGCTGAACCCTCAAATGGGAATGCCTCAAACACAAAACACGAATCAGGGACCAAGGCCAGAGGAGGTTCAAGCCTTTGAGCAAATGAGACGGCAAGTCTCTCCTAAAGAGTTTTCGGATACAACACTTGATAGTGCTATGGCAGAAGATCCAGAGCTTGTTGGTGCTTTCAAAGAAATTTTGCAAGGTGCTGAGATGCCTCAGGAATTAGTTATGGCTTTGAAGAAGTTGATTCAAGCAGTATTGAGTGACCCTTCTATGTATCCTCAATTAGTTCAAGCTTTGATAGAGTTAGGGGCAGATGCGGAAGACATACCACCTCAATTTGATCCATCTTTTGTATCTACTCTAGCTCTCGCCCTTGAAGAGGTAAGTGTTTCTCAACCTATGCCAGAGGAAGTTCAAACTTTTTCTAAAGGTGGAGAAGTTTCTATGAAACCGATTGCAAAATACATGGCATCCTTAGGTAGAGGTGGAGATACCATGTTGGCTCACATTAATCCTGACGAGGCTCGTTTGTTAAAAGCCCTTGGAGGAGCAGGAACAATCAATCCCCACACAGGTTTGCCTGAGTTTTTTATAAAGAAATTATTTAAGGGTGTTAAAAATGCAGTAAAAGGTGTGGTTAAGGGAGTGAAAAAATTTGCTAAATCAAA
>Ga0160423_10002768_pt1 | contig 14628 bp, 20 predicted proteins | sample CRUFie14St8metaG_FD_108191 | JGI IMG/M metagenome (GOLD analysis project Ga0160423, IMG submission 108191) | Marine microbial communities from the Costa Rica Dome - CRUD Field 142mm St8 metaG | ecosystem: Environmental > Aquatic > Marine > Oceanic > Photic zone | place: Costa Rica: the Eastern...
CGTATTTTTTCAGAAAAAAACGGAGACAACATGAACGACAGCGCAGCCGAATATGTCGATATTGATAAAATCAAAGCGTGGGAAGACAACCCACGCGAAAACGACGCAGCGGTTTTGAAGGTCGCCGACTCCATAAAGCGCTTCGGTTTTGGCGCGCCTCTTTTGGTTCGTAAATCTGACGGTGTCATAATCGCCGGCCACACTCGCTACGAAGCGAGCAAGCTTCTTGGCTTGTCTCAAATACCCTGTCGATATATGGATCTCGACCCAGTCGATTCTAGGCTCCTTGCCTTGGCCGACAATAAGCTAGGCGAACTGTCGACATGGGATAATGACAAGTTGAGCCACATTATCGCAGACTTGAACCACGACGACCTACTCAACATTGGTTTCTCTGACGACGAACTCGACGCACTAATAAACGCAGTCGACGATCAACCACAGCTTGAACTGGTCGAGCACGAACTCGAATACAGCGACACCACGCACAGCGAGCTCGGCGAGATTTACGAACTCGGAGATCATTTGCTGATGTGCGGTGACTCCTTAGAGCCGACGACATACAAGCGACTATTGGGCGCTGAAAAAATCGCACTCGTACATGCCGATCCTCCTTATGGAATGGGTAAAGAAAAAGACGGAGTGGCCAACGATAATTTATACAATGAGAATCTCGACGCTTTTCTCGATGCGTGGATCTCGGCTGTCTTTGATGTGTGCGCCGAAAACGCGAGCTTGTATGTGTGGGGTAATGCGTATGATTTGTGGCGGTGGTATATGAACAGCGAGCCGATAAAAGAACAGGACATACACTTCAGAAATGAAATCGTATGGAATAAAAAATTCGGTATGGGTATGAACTCAGATGTGCACCGAATGTATCCAACCGCGACCGAGCGCTGTCTTTTCTTTATGCTCGGTGTGCAGGAATACAACACGAACGCGGATCAATATTGGCAAGGTTGGGAACCGATACGAAAGTATCTTCTCGACGAGCGTCTCAAAATGGGATGGTCTGTGCCGGATATGAAGCGCGCAGTGGGTCACAGTGAGAAAAGTCTCGACCACTGGACGACCAAAAGTCAATGGTGCTTTCCGACTCGCGCAGTTTATGAAGCAATGCAGCGCGCAGCAAAAAAAGAAGCATTCGACAAAGATTACGATGTGTTCGCCAAAGAATATCGAGAACTGAAAAAAGAATACGATAAGCTCAAATTGGAGTTTATGAACAGCCGGTCATATTTTGACAATACTCACGACAGCATGACCGATGTGTGGGAATATGAGCGCGTCAGCGGAGACGAACGCGAAGGCCATCCCACACCGAAACCTGTCGAAATGATAAAGCGTATTATTCTGTCGTCGTGTCCGAAAGATGCAATCGTTCTAGATCCCTTCGGCGGTTCCGGTTCGACGCTTATCGCATCAGCCGAGGCCGGCCGAACTTGTCGAATGATTGAGCTTGATCCGCGTTGGTGTGATGTTATCAGACGACGGTGGACTAAGTACGCAAAGCAACACAATATCAAAATCGGCACCGGAGGTCTCGAACAATGAAAAGAGGACGACCCACAAAATTTACACCGGCCATAAGAGCTAGACTCATTGAAGCAATCAGCATCGGCTCCACATACAAGATCGCTTGTCAGTATTCGGGAATATCGCGCGATACCTTGCACCGGTGGATGGTTAAAGGCGAGCAACAGAAGACCGGTGTATATCGGACTTTTTACGACGACATAAAAAGAGCCGAAGCCAAAGGTGCGGTGTCGATGCTCGCAATCATCAACAACGAAGCACGAAAAAATTGGAAATGCGCAGCGTGGCTTTTAGAGCGCAAGTGGAAATATTTAAAGGAAAGCGCCCAAGACGAGATCGTCGAGCCACCGGTGATCCCGTCGTCACCGATTGAGCTTTTTAAAGCCCAAGCAATCGACATACAAAGCGCAATGCTACAAGCAAGAAAGGCGCAGTCGTGGCAAGCATACGCGGCGCTCCAACGCAGATTCGTCGATGTGATACAAGCAATCGCAGCGCTCGAAGCCGAGCAAGGTTCGACCGACTCACTTTTACAAGCGAGCGACGACGAGATAAAAGCACACACAGTTACATCGATCATCTCATTACCTCCGATTATGAGACAAGAAATAATAGAAGAACTCGCGCGATTCTCGAATGTGGTCGCGCTCAAAAAATAAGGACTCAAAATGAAGCTCAAAGTATCATGGTTCGCAGTTGCGAATGTAATTATCAAACAAATAAAAAAGATGCTCGAAGACATACAGCGAGATCGAGCCGACGACGGGAAAGTATCGCGCGACGAGTGGCAAGACATCATCGCTGAGAACCTGCTCGAACTCGTACCGGAACTTGCCGAACTTATGTTCAATGCGAACAACTAAAGATCTCGAATTTGTAAAAGGTGTTCTTGAGTTAAGGCGACGCGCCGAGCTCGACCCGTTACGCTTTTTCTGTGGTACTCGTTGTCAGCGTCAATTCATAAACGATCCGTCACCGGTTAAAATGTTGCTTGGCGGTAATCAAATTGGCAAAACTTACGCCACAGTGGCCATGCTCCTTTATCATTGTTTGGGTCGACATCCCGTACTCAAGACCGATCCACCGCCGATCGAAGCGTGGCTTGTCACGCACTCACACGAACAAAGCCGAACCATTCAAGCGAAGCTGTGGGAAATGACACCGAAAAACGCGGTACATCCAGATGTAGAATATGTTCAAGGGAAAGGCATAAGAGGATTAGCACCGGTTCTGAGGTTCCGCAACGGAAGTTTTATTCGCATCAAGACCGCAAATCAAGGTCTCGGCCTAGCGTCGGCAACTGCGAATCTAATTTGCATCGACGAACCGGTCGACGCGTTGGTATTTAATGAGCTTCTTGCTCGTACGCTTCGAGGCGGTCGCGGTGGCAAAAGTGGAACGCTCGCAATCAGTATGACACCGGTCGGTAATGTTGATGTGGGTTATCTACGAGATATGATAACCCAAGACAAAATAAGCGTGACGCGTGGCTCGTTGACGGTCGAAGACACAACACCTATAGACGAAGCCGGCGAACCTTTAAAACCTCTATTGACCGCCGAACAGCTAGAGCGTATCACAAGCGCCTTTTTGCCTATTGACCGCGAAGCGCGTATCAGTGGTTCGCTCGATGTGACACCTCAAGGTGTGATATTTGATTGCTTCGATCCCGTTACAATGGTCTCGTCTCAACCAGTACCGGCCGGTGGAGACTATCGGTTTGCAATCGGAATCGACCACGGTTCACAACCTAATACACAAGTTGCTTTGTTGTGTTGTATTGATATGAGGCAACCACAGACACCTACGATCTATGTGCTCGACGAGCGTGTCGGCGGAGGCGCAGCCACACCGGAATATCACGCACAAGCAATACTTGAAATGCTCGAAAACAATCAAGTAAGACCGGAGCTCGTCATGTGGACGGGAGACACAGCGCACTCCGGCGCGCGAGATCGACGGGTTAAAAAAATGAGTAACCTTGTTCTGATGCGAGCATTTGAGCGCATATTGGGCTTGTCTCCAAAAACGCTACCATTCACAATTCGAACTGCGGTAAAATATAGACACAGTGTATATTTCGGTGCTAGTATGGTTCATTCAATAATGACACGAAAACAGTTTTTTATTCAGCCGAAATGTAAACGCACAATCGAATCTATTATGAATTGGACAATGAAACGAAACCAGTCAGAGCGCAGTCGTGATCCCTTCGGTCATTGCATCGACGCGCTTAGATATGCTTGTATGCCTGTGATCGATTACAAATACAGACCACCACCTAAATTGAGAATATAAAAATGTCAGTTTATAAACTACCTCCGGCAAAACCTCTAGCTCCGTCTAACTATGATAATTCGAGATGGTCACACACAGCGCTACGTCGTCGCATGTTGCAAGGCAACTGGGATCAAGACCTCGAAGATGAACTATATCGGCATGTGCCGGCCGACCGTCGCGACGCGTGGGGAGCATCTGATATGTCGTCGAATGTTTTCGAGCAGACCGTCAGACAGTTATCGGTCTTGTACCACGAAGCGCCAATTGTCGTAAACAGCACCGGAGATATCGACGGTTTAATCGGTCTTGACGGTATCACATCAAAAGCGGGTTTGTGGCCTCTAATGCAACGGTTACAACAATACACACTAGGCATGCGCGAGTGTTTTATCAGAATAGATGTAACACCTCACACAATCGGATCTCAAGTGTACAACCCCGGAATACAATATCGAATAGTGACACCGGACTTTGTTGTGTGTGACTCGTCACCGGATGATCCCGACCGGCCGACAATGTATTCAGAATATCGCTTGAGACAACACCAAGGCGAGCTGATGTGGGTTATCGATTTACTCGATATTCGCAATCCAGACGAACCCGTATTCGGCATGTTCAAAGCGAACAAGGACGGTACAATTGGTGACGATATGAGCAAGGTTTTTATGGGGCACGACACGCACCGAGGACTCACCGGTGCTTCTCCTTACCCATATATCGACAGCCAAGGCCGACCATTTTTGCCGGTCGTCTTGTACCACGCAGAAAAGACCGGCCAACTTTTTAACCCATACGACCAGTCAAGTTTAGTTTTTGGGAGCCTCCAAAGTAGCGTGTATTATACATTTTACGCACACCTCTTAAAAGATGCGAGTTGGCCACAAAAATTTGCAGTCGGTGTAACATTGCAAGGCTTAAACGCACTCGACCAAGACACGACCGCTCGACGCGTAGGTATCAGCACAGACCCAAGTTCGATCTTAATGTTTCAGCCGACCGACGACACGCAACCACAGCTAGGTCAGTTCGAAGCCGGCGCTGATGTTCATTCGATGCTTGAGTCTATCGCTAAATATGAATTCAGAGTGGCCACATCGAGCGGTATCTCTCCGGCCGAGTTACAGCGGACAAGCGGAGACCCACGCAGCGGTTATGCGCTCGCAGTGTCTCGCCAAGGTCAACGCGAAGCGCAGCGCAAGTACGCTCCGGTCTTTCGTATGGCTGACGAAGATTTGATGCGAAAGACTGCGATATTGAGCAATCGATTTTTAAACACATCATATCCAGAGAGCGGTTATCGTGTGTCGTACCAGTCGTTGCCTATGTCACCGGAGGAAATAAAAGCACTCCGAGAAGACATCGTACAAAAGCTTGCGGCCGGATTGATTAGTCCGGTCACAGCGATAAAAATGCTCAATCCGGATCTTAGCGACGAAGCAGCCAAAGAAGAACTTAACCTTATTCGGCGAGAACGCGCCGAGTTTATGTAATCTCAAGAACGGAGTAACAAATGAGAACAATCGAACATGAGGGCGAAATCTATGTTTTAAAATCGGACATGGAAAGCGCCATAAAAGACCGAATATCGAAGGTGACCACACGAGCACAGACAGCCGAAGATCAAGTCAGAGACCTATCGAAGGAACTCGAAAGCGCTCAAAAGAACGCGAGCATCAGCGACACATTGGCACAACAGCTAGACGAGCTCCGAGACAAGCTCGACAATAGCCAAAAAAGATTCGACCGGTATCAAGCTATATCTCAACATGGCATGGTGGATGCCGATATGGTCGAGGCGGTCGAATGGTCATACGAGCGAGCGCAGAAAGATGTACCACAAAAAGATCGTATCAGTTTAACCGAATGGCTAGACAGCGCAGTTAAAGACCCAAGTAAAGCTCCGGCTATATTGAGACCACATCTTGAGGCTTTGCGCGCTGATGCACCGGAACCGGCTGTGGAAACATCAACCGAGACCGCAGCCGAAACACCGATACTCACAACACCACGAGCACCGGTGACAAATAGAGGTGCGAAAGCATCCACAGATCAACCAAGCATTCTAGAGCGTGGTGCGACTGATTTCGAGTTCTACAAAGAGAACCGAGACGCAATCGTAGAAGCCTATCGAACGCTTAGAGGAAATTAACATGGCTATTGATTTACAAGACGCTGCGGTCTTTCCACATTTCAAAACTGTAACAGTCACAACAAATGCAACCGAGATCCGTTTACCGTCGCAGTGTTCACAGTTCACCGCCGGCTCGTCGGCTTCGGCGATCTTCATTGCTCAAAATGGAGCCACCGACGGAGCAGCTATGCCGACCGACAAACAAGGTGTGCCGGCCGGTAATGCTATGTCTCTAGTAATCGGTCGAGGTGAAAGCCGAGCAGACAGCATGTTTGTATCGTCTCAAGCCGGATCTGCGACCGTTGTAATTGTTCTTGAGGAGTTATAATGGCACGCTTTCTTTTTGGTTCCTCCGGCGGTGGTTCGTCTTTAAGAGAGGCCGACTTGACCGCACAGATAAACGGATCGACTACTGTATTTACTATGCCGGAAAACTACCAAAACGGGACACTTCGCGTTTACTGGAATGGTATAAGACAAAGAACAGACGACACCGTAAGTGAGACAAGTCAGAACACATTTACAACAACTTTTACACCGCTCGCCGGTGATGTGTTGATCGTCGATTATGTAGCAGCTTAATCATAAAAATAAACTTTGGAGTTTAACATGGCAATTCAAATTGCAAGCAATCAGTTAAAAGACGATGCGGTCACCGCAGCGAAATTGGCAACAAACGCAGTAGGAGCCGACGCAATCGACCTTACAGCGACATACACATTCAGCGGTGCGCTTCGTGCGTCGAGTCCGTCGAACTCATCCGACGTGGCCATTAAAAGCTATGTCGACGGATTAGTCGGTGCCGGTGTGTTCTGGAAGGAGCCTTGCAAAACCGCATCCGTCGCAAATATCAATTTGTCGAACCCCGGCACAGACGCAATCGGAGGTGTTTCCGGCCTCAGCTCCGGTGATCGAGTACTTGTAAAAGACCAGACCACCGGATCGGAAAATGGAATTTATGATTTCAATGGTTCCGGATCTGCAATGACTCGATCCTCGGATGCCGATAACGCAAGCGAGCTTAGTGGCGCTGCGGTATTTGTCAACCAAGGTACCCACGCAGACGAAGCTTATGTACAGACCGCCGACAACATCAACTTAGGCACAACCGCTTTGACCTTCGTAAAGTTTAGTGGCCTCGGAAGCGTCGTTGCCGGTGACGGTCTCGTTAAGAGTGGCGACACCATCAGCGCAAATGTCGACGACAGTTCAATCGAGATCAGCGGTGACGCACTGCGAGTAAAGGCAAACGGAATCACAAATGCTATGCTCAGTGGTTCTATCGACCAAGCTAAACTTCTTGGGTCGATCCCCGACTCAAAATTGAGCACAATCAGTAGCTCGAATAAAGTAAGCGGTTCGGCTGTACAGCTTAACGCAGCCGGCGCAATCAGTAATTCGAGCGGTCTACAAGTCGCAGTAGATGGTAGCTCGATTGAGATTTCGTCGAACTCTTTATCGATAAAAGCAAGCGGTGTAACCTCAGCAATGTTAGCCGGATCGATTGACGACTCGAAGCTATCACAGTTGACCACGACCGATAAAGTCGCCGGCTCGGCTGTACAGCTTAACGGTTCCGGAGGTCTCGAAAACTCAAGCGGTCTACAAATCGCAGCCGGTGGTGTCTCCGCGTCAATGCTTGCCGGATCGATCCCCGACTCAAAATTGAGCACAATCACGAGTTCGAATAAAGTAAGCGGTTCGGCTGTTCAGTTGTCGAATAATGGCGGTCTTGCTGATGTCAGCGGACTTAAAGTTGATGTCGACGGAACCACGCTTGCGCTATCCGGTTCTGGTAAAGTTGGAATCGCTTCAAACGGAGTGAACACAACACAAATAAATAACCTCGCTGTGACCCAAGGCAAGCTAGCTAACGGTTCGGTTGGTTCAGACCAATTAATTAATCTAAATGTGACCACAGCAAAAATAGCCGACTCCGCAGTCAGCGCAGCTAAGGTTTCATTTGCGCCAAGCATCGATAACTTCACCGGTAACAACTCGGCGACCACATTCGATCTTTCGGCAACTATCCCTTCCGGCTTCGAGGCTATTCTCGTATTCCGAAACGGTGTTAACGCACAGCAGGTCGGATCGTCACCGAGCGGTGTTGACCAGTTCCAACTCAACCGCACAGCCGGAGCCGGCGGTGTGTCACAGTTACAATTCGGAACTGCGCCAAGCAGCGCGGATACCATCGTGTGCTATTTCATAGCATAAGATAACACTTTACCTCTCACGCAAAGAGCCGGTCGAAACCGGCTCTTTTTTTATGCTTCGGCTGTCGGCTCGATCTCGTAGCCTTCAAATTCCAAGACTTGTTTCCACCAAAAGTCATAAAGTCGGAGGATCGACAACGGTGTTACCTTGTTATTGTAAGCAATACACGCAAGACAGAAAACCAACATTTCGATTGTGTCGCTATCCGGCACATCTTTATCTTCGACGAGTTCGAATGCTAAGTGCATCAAAGCTCTAACTTTTCGATTACGCTCGCTCATATCGTGTACCCTGTTTTGCGTTGTGTTTTCTTGGCTTGTAGATAAAGAGCAGCGTCGGCTGTCTTCGATGTCTTGCCACCGGTGATAAAAGAATACACACGAGCTCGTGCCCATTGTGCTTGAGTTGCGCCCGGCCGATGACCCACAGCCCATGCTGCTTGGCCTTTTTTAAACACTTTTCGAATGATCGACGGAGACACACCGGTGACTTTTGCGACTGCTTTTATAAATCGCTCGTCTTGTGATCCTTTCATTTCTCCGGCTGTCTTGAGTATTTCTTTTCGTACTCCGGAACGAGTAACTTTTTTCGTATGCTTGCTTGGCTTCGTTTTAGCTTTTGCATCACCGGCTAAAGGTTTATAGCTTTTTTTGCCGGCTACACGCTTTCGTATTTCGGCTTTTCGTTTTGCTGCGGTGCTCTCACTGAGACCGGCTGTGTACTTTTTTTGAACTTTTGCTTTAGCCATAATATAAACCTTTTAGTGACACGACATTCGATCAACAAATGATATATCTGTTTATATCATTAAATGGCATTAGTGTTTGGCCAAATTTGAGTAGGTTCGCAACCGTAACAGCAGAGAAGCTCAACAGAAAAGAACACAGATTACACTCTCACACATAGGTTTTTACAATGGCTAAAGTTATTAGTTTTGGACAAAGCGACGGAACGCACGCAGCACTCGAAGGTGACTTGCGTCTCGCACAAATGATCTCTCAAGAAATAAATTTACTACTCACCGACACAGTTAATCTTCGTAACTCTCAATTTATCAGTTACGTAGGATCGATTAACGGTCTCGGCTCCGACACAATCCGCGTCCGCAAAGCCGGTTTAGACGGATTCGATCTGATGGAAACACCCACAAATGAAGGTGACCCGCTCGCCATTCAAGACTTCACCGACGACAAAGTCGATATCGTGTGTGCTCGAATGGGATTAAGATATGACATTACCGATCTCGCCACGCTTACCGGCTTCGGCGGTCGTGACATCGATCCTTTTAGACTCGCGCAGTCTATGAGCGGAAGCTATGAGGCATCATTCGCTGACAAGACAGCCGACGCTGTCGATAACTTTACTGTGTCTGTCGGCTCGGCTGCGACTCAGTTCAGCGTAGATAACTTTTTCAGCGGAATATTTCAGCTAGAAAAAGCATCAAGCAACAAAGGCGCGCTTGCACCTTTCTGTGCGTTGTTGCATCCGGTCGCACTTACAGAGCTTCAAGACTCATTAAGGAACGAAACCGGAAATGCGATTAGTTATATGGCTGCGACTCAAGATATGCTTATGGCAAAAGGGCCCGGCTTCGTCGGTAACCTGCTTGGTGTCGAGGTTTATAAGAGTTCATACATCAACACAAATGGTGGAGCTTATAAAAACGCCATGTTCGGTGTTGGTGCAATTGCTTACATCGACGGTGCGCCGGCTTCTTTGGCCGGAGCTGCGCAGTCAATGAGCATGGGCAAAGTACTTGTAGAGCTTGAGCGCGACGGTAGCAAGGCGATTACCTCAGTTATCGGTCACAGTTATCTAGGAATTTCTGTGCTCGACGATGCTCGTGGTGTCGTTATTGACTCGAAAGCGTAGCAGATTTTGGTTTTGAGAGGTCGGAGCTTTCTCCGTTCCTCTCTGACCTCTCTTTACCTCGTCTGAGGAACGGATAACCCAAACAGAAACGGAGTAACTTATGGATTACACACAACATGCTCAACCTTGGATGACAGAGCAAAATGCCGGTATCAGATTACCGACACGACCGAACAGTCGATACTTTTACAAGCATCATCCGAAAAATTGGGAACTGTGGCATTTTGAGATCGAGCCAAAGACAGCGAAAAAAGGCGCAGTCTTGAAGCCGGTGTGGCTACCTAAATTGAGCGGACACAATGAGACCGGCGGTGTGAATGGTACGCGTACCACCGGTGGCCGAATAGACAGCAGCTTATCTAGGACAAAGCTGATGGATGATGGTTGGCAAATATTGAGACCGAGCGACCACGACTATCTTAGACGATACCCATGTCGCGGTGGCTTTTACTACGCGTGCAAATTTACCAAGCTTGAAAATCTCGGTGGCGATCTCGTTCAGTCTTTTGATTATGATGCTTGGGCCGAATGGCGCGCAGACTTGATGCTAAATGGTCACCTTAAACTACCGCACGAAACCTTTTTAAAGCGTCAAATCAACCTTTTAAGCAGACGAATAAACCGTATCACTAGAGATCAACACATACCCGAAATCGCAGCAAAGCTTAAAGCATTACAAGCCGAGTACGACGATATGAAAAGCGCTGCTCTGGATGTTAAAAAGAAAGGAGTCAAGCACTATGAGTTATGAAAACGACCGACAAGCATTTAACCGAACCGCCGAGCGCATCAAAAAAGCAGCTAGATTGCGTGGCGACAACATGTCACACGACCAAGCAAAAGAACATTTGCGCCGACACATCAAACGATCAAACAACAAATAAACCATTCGACCGCTAACGGGTACATAAGGAGTACGAACAATGGCTAATTACAACGCGAGCGCAGCATTTACTGTGCCACGACACATCAGATATAAAGACGGTGTAAACATCGAAACAATCACAACTGATAAACCGTTGTCTTATGCAGATAGTCAATATCAAATTTTGACAAATAACAAAGGATCTAACGCTGATGTTAGAATGCCGATCAAGAAAAACGGAGCTATGTTTTGGATCAAAAATGACGCATCAAGCGGACACGCATTATTAATTCAAGAATCCGACACCACACCAATTATAGGTGGCGGAGGTCTCGCAGCCGGTAAGCTTTGTTGTGTTGTCTGTGATGGTTCAAATTGGGCTATTCTTTTTCAACAGGCATAATAAATGAGCGACACACCATACAGCGCACGCGTACGCATCGTCGAACTTCTCGAACGCGGTAAAGGTCAAGTAACCGAGCTTGAGATTTATCGCGACGGAGTTCAGATTGTGCCGAGCTCGGCGACATACACCATCACGAAACCAGACACGAATAAAATCGTCGAAGATGGTGTATGTGCTGTGTCGGTCGGTGGCACAGTAAGCTACACACACACAGCCGGCCAACTCAACACAAATTTAGTATTGGGCGAGGGCTATGTACAAGAGTTTAACTGTGTTATCGATGGCGAGTCTTATGTGTTTCGTCGTATGGCTGCGCTCGTTCTTCGTCGGCTTTATCCGGTTATATCTGACGCAGACCTCGAAGATGTATACAGCGACCTCGAAAACCTTAGACCATCGACGCTAACGAGTTATCAAAAATATATCGATTCTGCTTGGTACACCATTCTGCGTAAACTGCGCAATATGGGAGCCGGTTATGAGTATCTCGTCGTCTCTCCGGAGTCGTTCGCCGAGTGTCACAGACACTTAACGCTCTACTTGATATTTAGAGATTTCCACAGCGGACTATCGACTGATGCTCGTTATTTAGAGTTGGCCCAAGAACACTATAAACTCTATCAAGACGAGCTCGGCTCGATCAACTACATCTACGACGAAGAACACACCGGCAAGCCGGATAAACCGAACGAGCGCAAAGCAGGAAAGCCAACGATTTATCTAAATAATCCGGCTCCTTATGCAACTCGTCGTAGATTTTATGGTCGTTGATTATGTCTTGCTCTTTGCCACAGTTACGCGCAGCGGTGACGACTCAAGTTTTAACCGTAAATGGTATGCACTTGTCACGCTTTCCACCGGCCTATTTTTTGAGAATGCAAAACACACTAGCTCATAAAGCTTTTATTGTGTCTCTACGGTCGAGCAGTCAAGCCGAGCGCCAACGATCACCCACATTGATATATTTAGACACCTTGGTCGAAGTCGAATTTGCACATCGACTCAGACCGAAGGATGTTTACCCAACTGATTATGACTTGAGTCTCACACTAGAACAGGAAATAATCAAAGCCATACTTGGATCTTATAATGGTATACAAGCAGGAATCACGATAAGATTTATCAGAGCAACTCGATCTGTGGTTGAGTCGCTCGAATATATGGTACATAGACTTGAATTTACAGCACATCACACACTCCCATAAAAAGAGGAATTTACAATGGCCTATTCAACCACACCGAAGGTTCGTCGCGACGGACAAATACAGCTTCTCGACCACGGAGGATCGAACACACTCATTATCGCTTATGAGGAAGGCGCATTCTCTTTTGACCAGACAAAGCCAGATCGAATCGTGATACGAGATCGATCATCGATTGCGACGGTTCGACGCGGAGACGAGCAACCGATAACCGGTTCATTCTCATTCTATATGCGACAATTTACGAGTAGCACCGCCGGCTCTGCGCTTGACTTTATCAATAAAACCGGAGCGTACAGTGGCAACACATCGAGCGCTTCGACCGGTCAACCATTCGTAGAAGAATACGCAATCGACATAAAGATAACAGTCGACGGTACCGGCCTCGGCGACGATGCAGCCGACGATGTACACACCGCGACTTTTGCGCGCTGTGTGGCCACAGCAAGCTTCTCAGAAGGAGATCCAAATCAGTTCAATATCTCATTTGAATGTTTTGGCGGTGTAACATACGCAGCAGCTTAATTTGTTAAGGAGGAACGGACATGGAAACGAAATTAGGAAAATTTGAGCAAGTGAAATTCACACCGCCATATTCTTTGGCGGTGTGTCTTCAGTTTACAGCTTTGTGGGCCGGAGAACAAGACCGCTCCGACCTTGCGCAACTGTGCGCCGGTGCAATCGGTGTATCATGTGAACAGTTGCCGAGATACGCACCATCATCGAGCAAACCGCTTGACTACGGTTATATGTGTATGGATTTACTGTTAAATGCGAAGGTCACACCGGCTCAAATTTACGACATCGGCTCTAAGTGTTTGGCAAATATGGCCGAGCGTTTACCGACGGAAGACGACGCAACCGAAGCTGTAAATTTTACTCAAGCCGAGCAGGACAGCTAGAACTGCTTGGCTTGAGGATAAGCCGGTTTTGGCACAAATCGCCTTTCTGGTTTGCTCGCCAAGACTCGCAAATGCAAAGCCTATTAATCGCCGAATATCGTTTGAGCCACGAGACGAAAGAACAACGAAAAAAACGACAAGCTAGAGCAAACAAAGCTAGAATATCCGAAAGACTCGAAACCTTAAAACACAAAGAAGCTTTTTATGTCTCGAAAAATCAGAGTTAAGAGTGGCACAACTACTGTAGAGCTTGATGCAACCGCGACCGAAATATTCGACCGCGTGTTAAAACAAGCAGCGCCACAGACTATCGGCATTTTAGAAGATACCGTCGAGGATATTTACAGAAACGCTTTTAATCGTTGGCCGGTTAGACAGACGAAGCCACTGTCAGAACGCGGTAAAGTTGCAGTTATGGCAAAGCGCCTAGAAGATAAAGGCTTCGACCGCAAACGAGCATACGCGGCCGCTGTGCGAATGGGAGCCGATGGTGAGATAAACATATCGACTCAAGACTCAAGCAAAAGCCAAAACTCGAAAGGCAAGCTTGAATACGGTTTTCGTGTCTTCGGTGACACAATCGAAGCGTTTGTCGGCTGTCGAGCTCCGTATGCTTGGGCAATAAAAGTCGGTAAAAATACAAATCTACCATTCGCGCTCAATGCGAGAGTATCAAATGAGCTTTTGTGGCGACCGGCTCGTATGGAGGCCGACGAAATCGTACGAGTCACAGCAAATGAGCTTACTGAAATTGTAAGAAAGGTGTAGTTATGGCTGATGTAAATAAGAGCGTCGAGATACAATATCGAGCGGATTTAAAACAGCTTTTGGCACAGCTTAAAAAAATACCGTCGATCACCGACACCGAGGCTCGATCGATGGTCACTAATCTAAACAAACAGTTTAGACAAGCCGAGAAAGCAGCCGCGCGCGCAGCCAAGACCACAGAAAAGTCATTTGATCGAATGGGTAAAGCAGCAAACCGAGCAAGTATAAACGCGCGCGGATTGCGTAAGGATTTTGCCAACATCGATAGATTATCTTCGGAGGCATCCCAAGCTCTGATGGTCTTTTCTCCGGCCTTGGGAGAAGCTGCCGCCCAAGCGTCAACATTTGCCGGTGCTGCGGAGTCGGCCGGCCGAGCTATGATGGTATCGAACCCGTTATTTTTAGCTGCTGCGGTCGCAGCCGGTTTGGCTTTTGTTGCGTATCAA
>Ga0160423_10002769_pt1 | contig 14626 bp, 14 predicted proteins | sample CRUFie14St8metaG_FD_108191 | JGI IMG/M metagenome (GOLD analysis project Ga0160423, IMG submission 108191) | Marine microbial communities from the Costa Rica Dome - CRUD Field 142mm St8 metaG | ecosystem: Environmental > Aquatic > Marine > Oceanic > Photic zone | place: Costa Rica: the Eastern...
ATTAAAAATTCGCATAGATTTTGTGACTACTTTTTTGCTCAATTTGTATGCCGAAGTAGATTGCCTACCACTCGCTCAAGATGCATGAGCGAATTACATTCTTCAACCTGATGCGAGTAGGCGCCGTACTTGCGCATCTCAGAATCCCCTGTATTCCATGCCAGCCGCGCCTCAGGGTTCAGCCAAATCACGCGCTTCGAGCGATCGTATAGCTCCTTGAGCACTTCAGCGTGTGCTTCGCCGAAGTTATTGCGGGCATCACCGAGAATGATGATCGTCGTACGATTATCCACATCGTCTAGGCACAGCTTTTTAAAATCTAGCAGGGCTTGGCCGTAATCTGTCGAGCCGCCGCTGTAGTCGCGCAAAGTTTTGGCGATGGCATCTTCGATTTTGTTGCGGTTAAACAGTTCAGTAACCTCGGCAAGGTCAGAGGAGAAGGCGAAACTGCGAACCTTCGGCATAACTTCGTCGAGGCTATATAAAAACATCAGCATAAAGCGCGCGTAGTTTGCTACCGAGCCGGAGACATCGCAGATCGCAAAGACCTTTGGTCGATCCACTTTTACCGACTTCCAGTGCAGATTAAATATCGCACCGTCATAAGACATATTGTTGCGTAAGGTACGAGAAATATTCAGTTGCCCGCGCTTAAAAACCTTTTTGCGGCGACTGTGCAAGGTGCTGAGTTTTTTCGCCATTTTGTAGACGATTTCTTGGATCAGCCGAAAATTTCGGTGCTCTACATTTGACAGTTTTACCTTGCGCAAAAGCTCTTCGCGCAAACGCTTGCCCGATACGTCAGCATTTAGGAGAAATTGCTGCTCTACGTAGTCGCGTACCTGTTCACGTAAGAAGTCGCGACGCCCTTTAAGTTGCTGTCCGAGGCGCCTCGCGGGCACTGCTGGGGCTTGTCGCAGATCGGCGATTTCCTGGTTCAGATCGGCTAACCCCATCTGGTCCATGATGCGCCGCGCATACAGTCCTTTTTGGGTAAAGATCTGGATTTCGCGAATATTTACCGCTTCTCCAGCTGCTGACATTTGTACGGTCAGTTCTACTCGAGAATTAGCCATAAGCAATTTGCCCAAGGCCGAACTGGGATCCGTCATCTCGCCAGGGCCGAGGTCTTCTTCTTCCTTTTCCTCAAACAAGTTGTTCTTGTTTTTGCTCTTGCTTTTACTCTTTTTGCGCTTGCCACCGGGCTGGGCCTGACGATCACTGCCTGCTCCGCCGCCCTCGCCATCGCCACCGTCCTCGCTGTCTTGATCATCGGCATCGCCAGTATCTCCCAACGCAGCCTCGGCTTCGCCGCGCACATCTTGGAAGGCAAAGAATTGATCAAAGCAGGCGTCGAAGGTGACTTTTTCGTCTGCGGTTTTCGGCAGCACTAGCGACAGCGTGCGTTTCAGGTAGTCGCGATCTTCATAACCCACCAACTCAACGGCATTCAGTGCATCTAGGGTTTCGGCTGTGGACACGCGGATGTCGGCGTTACGCAACGCGCGAATAAAGTTGCTGATCGTGCGGTCTGTGGTTTGTGCGTTCACTGAACCAGAGTCTTATTTGGTGATCTTCGCCGCAAGCGCGTTCACTTCGCCCTGTACGTTGTCGATATCTTCTTGGAATTTAAGAATGACATTCAGCGTATCCTTGACCAATTGTGGCTCGAGGCTCTCGGCATGGAGTAACACCAAGGTCCGAGCCCAGTCAATGGTTTCGGAGATGGCGGGCAGTTTCTTTAAGTCTAAATTGCGCAGTTCGTGGATGAATTCGACCAACTGGCGCTGCAGCTCCGGCGGTACTTCAGGTACACGTGCACCAATGATTTTACTCTCTACCTCGACGTCCGGGAACGGGATATAGAGATGTAGGCATCGGCGTTTAAGTGCATCGGAGATTTCCCGGGTATTATTCGAGGTCAAGAATACGATAGGCGGTTCCGCAACGGCTTTGACGGTACCGATTTCCGGAATCGATACCTGGTAATCCGAGAGAATTTCCAGCAGTAGAGATTCAAACTCGTGGTCGGCCTTGTCGATCTCATCGATCAGCAGCACGCAGCCGTTTTCTTCGCGTAGCGCCTTAAGCAGTGGGCGTGGCTCCAAAAATTCGTTGGAAAAAAAGATATCGCCAAATTCATGCAGCTTGCTGACCGATTGAGCAAAACCTTTTGCACCCTGCAGCACCTCATCCAAGGCTTCTTTCAGTACCTGGGTATACAGGAGTTGTTTACCGTACTTCCATTCGTAGATGGCCTTTGACTCGTCTAGGCCTTCGTAACACTGCAGGCGCACGAGCGGCAGACTGAACATTTCGGCGGCGGTTTTTGCCAACTCGGTCTTACCCACCCCCGGAGGACCCTCGATCAGTACTGGTTTACGCAGTTGGTAGGCCAGAAACACAGCTGTGGCGATTTCGTTACTGCATATGTAGCGGTGTTGCTCGAAGTTTTCCTTCAGTGAGGCAACCGATGCGGCAATGGTTTCAATGTCAGCCATACTTCTCCCGTAAGCAGATTCAATTGTGGGCAGACCAAACAAAGGCGGCTTCGGCGGTAAAATAGCTGCAGCGCCAAAGGCAGACGAAGGTCATGGATTCGCACCCGCTCCATTGGTGCGAAGCGCAACATTATTACTTGGGCGTTTTCATATGTATAGGCTTGACCTTGGGGCCAGTGTGCGGTGCTGGTACTGCATTATGGATCTGGCAGACTTAACCCTATGCACGATTACCACACTCAACTGCAGCGCATGCGCGAAGAACTGTTAGCTAACGCAGCCACTACCGATGCTCAGGCTGCGGTAGTGGAACTGGATCAGTCTAAGGTAGGGCGTTTGTCGAGAATGGATGCGATGCAAGCTCAAGCCATGGCTCAGGCCGCTGTGGGTCGTCGCAGTCAGCAATTGCGACGCATCGAAGCGGCGCTGCAGAGGCTTGAGGACGACGAATTCGGCTTTTGCACAACCTGCGACGAATCGATCAATCCCCGGCGTTTAGCGCTGGATCCTACTGTCTTGATGTGCATTAACTGCGCGGCTCAGAGTGAGCAAATCTGATGCGCCCAAGCCTCAGTATCACTCGGTGTCGCTGTGCACTCGCATAAGACCTTCCTGAGTAGTAGACGCCACTAGTTCGCCAGCCTGGTTGTAGATCAGTCCACGGTTAAAGCCCCTGGCACCGCTGGCACTAGGACTGTCTTGGTCATACAGTAGCCATTCGTCAGCCCGGAAAGGGCGGTGGAACCACATCGCGTGGTCTAAGCTGGCTACTTGGATGTTGTCTTGCACAAAACTTATGCCATGAGGCCGTGTCGCCGTGTCCAGTAATGACCAGTCAGAAAGATAGGCGAGTACGCATTGGTGCAAGCGCGGGTCGTCGGGTAGCTGTTCGCCACAGCGCATCCAACAGCGTTGTACTGGATCTGTCTTGCGCGGATTTAATAGGTCTAACGGCTCTACTGGCCGCAATTCGATGGCAGAGGAGCCACTGAACGACTCTTGGAACTCTTCAGGCCAGTTTTTTGCCTGCTCAGCGCGGATTTCATCGTCGCTTAGCAGCTGTTCGGGTGGCGTTACGTCGGGCATGGTGAATTGGTGCGATAAACCGCCCTCCTGCACTTGAAAGGAGATTGACATGGTGAAAATCGCTTGCCCGTGTTGTACCGCCATCACGCGTCGGGTGGTAAAGCTTTTACCATCACGGATGCGGTCGACCTTATAGAGAATAGGTTTTTCTTTATCTCCGGCACGCAGAAAGTAGCCGTGCAAACTGTGTGCTTGGCGGTCATCGGCTACTGTTCGTGACGCAGCGACCAAGGCCTGGCCTATCACTTGCCCACCATAAACACGTTGCCAGCCCTCGTTGGGACTGGTGGCGAGATAGTGATTCTGTTCGATTTCCTCGAGGTCGAGGATTTCGATAATTTTATTTAACGGCTGCATAGGCTCAGCGCTGGTGCTCCATAGTGGCGGGGTGTTTTTGCGGGCGCCAGTGTTGAGTAAGCCTGACCTCCGGTCAAGGTCAGGCGATCATATTCCCGTCCTCAGAGTGTGCAGCTAGGGGCCGGTTGGCTGACTAGATGCACGCTCTGTGGGATGTCCGGGTCGGTTGCTGCTAAAACTGGGTCTAGTACTTATAGCTCTCAGTCTTAAATGGACCCTCGGTGCTGACGCCGATGTAGTCGGCCTGATGCTGGGTCAATCGAGTCATCACACCGCCAAAGCCGGCAACCATCAGTTCTGCCACTTCTTCATCAAGTTTCTTTGGCAACACTTCAACGGTAATAGGCTGCCGCTGGTTCTCAGGCTGATTGGCCCATGCTTGCTCAAATAAGTGCATTTGCGCGAGCACTTGGTTTGCGAAGGAACCGTCCATGATGCGTGATGGGTGACCCATGGCGTTACCCAAGTTAACTAGGCGCCCTTCGGACAGCAGGATCAGGTAGTCGCCGCGCTCTTCCGATCGATGGATCATGTGCACCTGATCTTTCACTGTTTCCCAGCGCCAGTTTTCGCGCATGTAAGCAGTGTCGATTTCATTGTCGAAATGACCAATATTACAAATCACCGCACCGGCTTTGACGCTGCTTAAGATTGCCGAATCACAGACGTTGGCATTACCCGTGCAGGTCACCACGAGATCGGTGTCTTTTAACAGGCGCTGATCGATGTCCTCGATCTTGCCGGTGTTAACACCATTGGTATAGGCAGAAACCACTTCATAGCCATCCATGCACGCCTGCATCGCACAGATTGGGTCGACCTCGGTAACGCGCACAATCATGCCTTCCTGACGCAGGCTCTGAGCGGAACCCTTGCCCACATCGCCGTAACCAATAACTAGGGCGCGCTTGCCGGACATGAGCATGTCGGTACCGCGCTTGATGGCGTCGTTGAGCGAGTGTCGGCAGCCATACTTGTTGTCGTTTTTTGATTTGGTTACGGAGTCGTTGACGTTGATCGCCGGAACTTTGAGCTCGCCATCGCGCAGCATTTCCAGTAACCGGTGCACGCCTGTGGTGGTTTCCTCGCTGATACCGTGAATGCTGTCGAGCATTTGTGGGTATTTATCGTGGATGATTTGGGTCAGGTCACCGCCATCATCTAACAATAGATTGGCGTCCCATGGCGCGCCATCTTTCAGGATGGTTTGCTCGATACACCATTCATATTCCTCCTCGGTTTCACCTTTCCATGCGAAAACCGGAATGCCCTCGGCGGCGATTGCGGCGGCAGCATGATCTTGGGTGGAGAAAATATTGCATGAAGACCAGCGCACCTCGGCACCGAGATCGACCAATGTCTCAATCAATATGCCGGTTTGGATGGTCATATGGATGCAGCCAATAATACGAGCGCCAGCCAGCGGCTGGCTTGGAGCATAGCGCTTGCGCAATGCCATTAGCGCGGGCATTTCCGCTTCAGCGAGAGTCAGTTCCTTGCGGCCGAATTCGGCGAGGCCGATATCCGCGACTTTATAATCAGACATGAAGTGCTCCTGTAGTGTCTATTGAGAGAGTGTTATGCATTACGTTTGAAACTTAGGACTTGTACCTGGAAGCCATTGCGCTGGGCCAGGTGTTGTTGATCGTGAATTTTAAAACCGTGGCGCTCGGCCCATTGGCTTAGAACGGCGGGCTCAAAGCCAAGCCAAAGATCGCCAACTGTTGTGGTAACCCAGTCTTGGGTGTGGGCGCATAGCTCCGCGATCACCAGATCGCCGCCTGGGACTGTGACCTTTGCTGCCTTTTGAAAAAATGCTTCTGGCGAGGGCATATGATGTAACACCATGGCGGCAACCAGAGCATCGAACTGCGGTTGGTTTGGGAGGCTAAAAAAGTCGCCTTGCATCAGTTTGATGTGTTTGGCTGCGGGTTGGTGTGCAATTGCATCTGCGGTGGCAGCCAACATTGTGGAGGAACTGTCCATGCCTAGGACCTGCCCATAGCGCTCGCTCAGCCCCAGCAATAGCGTGCCATTGCCCGGACCAACTTCCAGTGCTCGACTGCCGGCCTGCAGATCTTCTGGCAGATTTTCCATCACACAGCTCAAATAAACCTCAGCCGGGCAGATGAGTTCGTCTTGCTGGTCCAGTACGTCCTTATTGTTGGCGAAAAACGTTTGGCAGCGCTCGGCGCGCTGTTGGTTAAGTGTGAGGATCTGTGCGCAGATCTCCGCCGACAGGGGTTGGGCATCTACAGCGGCAAAAAGGGCGGCGTGCAATGTTTGTTCGGGATGACTGCTGCGTCGGTAAAAGACGTTGGTGCCCTCTTTGCGCTGGCTGACTAAATCCGCCTCGCGCAATATTTTCAGATGATGGCTCAGGGCGGGCTGGGCGGTTGAAAATATTGAGCACAGTTCTTGTACACCAAAGGAGTCACTAGCCAGCACGCGCAGTATGTTCGCACGGAGGTCGTCGCCCACCGCTTTTGCCACACGCACGACGTCGTAGCCATCGGAATGCGGCAGGGATACAGCGCTTTTTAGTTGCGTAGTTGGCACAGTCAAAGGGTTCTTTAGCGTGGTGAGCGGCGCATCCTACCAGCCTTTGCTTAAATATCAAAATATTTTGATGTTTAGTTGGGGGCGACCCTATGCGACCATATGTCTCCACTCAAAAATACTTTGTTTATGCAAAATCTCGCACCTGTCAGCAAACTTGCCGATGTGCAAACGACGATTTTTACGGTGATGAGTGCGCTGGCTGAGCGTCACAGTGCCATCAATCTGTCCCAGGGTTTTCCCGATTTCGACGGTCCTGCAGAGTTGCTGGCGCGGGTGCAGCATTATTTGACCCATGGCTTCAATCAATACCCACCTATGGCTGGGGTGCAGTCGTTACGTGAAGCCATCGCTGACAAGGTTGCTGATCTTTATGCCTTGCAATGTTCTGCCGATGCCGAAATCACGGTCACAGCGGGTGCTACGGAAGCCTTGTTTTGTGCCATCGCGGCGGTGGTGAATCCGGGTGATGAGGTCATTTTGTTTGATCCATCCTATGACAGCTACGATCCGGTGATCCGTCTGCAAGGCGGTGTGCCCGTGCATCTGCCGCTTTCTGCGCCAGAGTATCGAGTCGATTGGACCATGGTAAGTGATGCGATCTCAGACCGTACGCGGTTGATCATCATCAACACGCCGCATAATCCAACGGGATCGGTATGGGATGCCGAGGATATGCAAACCTTACAAAGCTTAATTGCCGACAAGCCGATCTTTCTGCTCGGCGATGAGGTTTATGAGCACATTATCTTCGATGGTGCCGCCCATCAGAGTCTATGCCGGTATCCGGATCTGTACCGGCGCAGTTTCGTCGTATCGTCCTTCGGTAAGACCTATCACGTGACCGGTTGGAAAGTCGGTTACTGCGTAGCGCCGCCAGAGCTGACTACGGAATTTAGGCGCATTCATCAATTTGTGACCTTCACGGTCAATACCCCGGTGCAGTATGGCCTGGCAGATTTTTTGTTGAGTCACCCTGATCATCACAGAACCCTAGGGCAGTTTTATCAAGGCAAACGGGACTATTTTTGTGGCCTGCTTGCGGAGTCTAAATTTCAATTCACGCCCAGTGCTGGAACCTATTTTCAGCTTTTGGATTATTCGAGAATTGCTGTTGACAGTGACGTTGCGTTAGCACGGCGCTGGACCGAAGAACGCGGCGTAGCCTCTATCCCGGTATCGGTGTTCTATCAACGCGAGGCTGCAGAACCGCAGTCAGTACTGCGGTTTTGTTTTGCCAAGGATGATGCAACTTTAGAGCGGGCGGCAGAGATCTTATGCGGCCTTTAACAGTTAGCCTGCTGCAGACCCATACCCATTGGCACGACGCCGCGGCAAACCGCGCGTTATTTGACGATTTGTTTGCGCAAGTGCCCAGTGCAGCGCAGTTGGTCGTGCTGCCCGAAATGTTCAGCACCGGTTTTACTATGGATTCTTCTCAGGTAGCCGAGTCCATGGAGGGCGCCACGGTAGCGTGGATGCGCGAGCGTGCGCAGTCCCTAGGGAAAGTGCTCTGTGGCAGCATGGTCATTAGTGCAGCAGATCAATATTTCAATCGGTTTATATGGGCCATGCCCGATGGTGAGCTACGCTGGTACGACAAACGCCATCTATTCCGCATGGCTAATGAGCATGAGCACTATGCCGCGGGCAGTGAGCGTATTACGCTGGAACTGGATGGTTGGCGCATCTGTCCCGCGGTTTGTTATGACCTGCGGTTTCCGGTGTGGTTGCGTAATCGTGGCGACTACGACGTTTTACTGGTTGTGGCGAATTGGCCAGCGGCGCGGCAGGTAGCATGGCAGAGCTTGTTGCGTGCTCGCGCGATAGAAAACCAAGCGTACTGTGTCGGTGTAAATATCGTCGGTGACGACGGTAATGGTTTGCACTACGCCGGTGGTTCGGGGGTCTATGCCCATGATGGTGAAGAGTTGTCCGAGTGCGGTAATGCGCCCTCGGTTGTCACTCAAGTTTTGCCTTGGCAGAGTTTGCAGGAAGCGCGCGAACAATTTCCGGTCAATCTTGATGCTGATCATTTCACCCTGTCTGGATAGCGGGGTAAGCAGTTGGATAAGAATAAAAGTCATGAATGAGGTGATGAGTTGAAACGTTATAGTGGATGGACCAACGCGGTAATCTCGGGAGCTTTGATGCTCTTGGCCGGTTGTGGTGGTAATGCCGAGCAAACAGATGTCAGTGCGGCCTCGATAAACGCGCATCCGGGCAAGGAGATTTACGATCAATACTGCTACAGCTGCCACAATCCCGGCTTGAATGGCGCACCTCGGTTAGGCGACGCTGAAGCATGGGCGCCGCGCATTGCTCAGGGGCGCGCAATATTGTTGACGTCGACGCTAGAGGGAATTGCCCCAGCCATGCCCCAGCGTGGGCTATGTCTAAGCTGTAGCGATGACGACTTAGCAGTAGCGGTGGACTATATGATTGAAGAGGGTCAATAGAGTGAGCGCAATGCTGCTGCATGGACGCTGTGGATGAACTTACGGGATCTCAGATATCTGGTTGCAGTAGCCGAACACCAACATTTTGGTCGTGCTGCTGAGGCGTGTTTTGTCAGTCAGCCAACGCTGTCTACGCAACTGAAAAAACTCGAGCAAACACTGGGTGTCACTCTGATAGAGCGCACTAACCGACGGGTTATGTTGTCTCCTGAAGGCGAACAGATCGTGGCTCAGGCCCAGCGTATCTTAGTCGAGGTGAATTCGCTGACCGCGATGTCGGAGCAGTTACGTGACCCATTGGGTGGTGAGGTGCGATTAGGCATCATTCCGACAATTGCACCGTATCTGTTACCGAAAATCTTGGTGCCGCTGACGGCGGAATTTCCGAACCTCAATATTCAGCTTACCGAGGGTCAAACCAGTCAAATAACGCGCATGCTCAAGCATGGCGACCTCGATGCAGTATTGTTGGCTCTGCCGCTACAGGAAGAAAATGTAGAAGAGTTCGAGCTTTATACCGAGCCTTTTTTATTCGCGGCCGCAACCGAGCACCCGAAAGCCCAACAAAAGAGCGTCAGCGCTGATGATTTGCAAGACGAAGAAGTACTGTTGCTCGAAGACGGCCACTGTCTTCGTGATCAAGCTCTAGCGGTCTGTCATGCGCATCGCGGCATCGAAAGCACCAGTTTCACGGCCACCAGCCTCGAGACCCTGCGCCAATTGGTGGCGGCTAATATGGGCATAACGTTGATGCCCGAATTGGCGGTTCCCGAACAGACCGATAATGCTAGCGGTGTATGTTATATCCCCTTTGCAGGCGAGGTGCCGTCACGCACTCTAGGGCTGTGCTGGCGTTTGTCGTCCACCCGCAGCGGTTTGCTGGCAGACATAGCCCAGTCCCTGCGGCGGGTATTAAATACCTAGCGTTGCTCTGGGGCGTTGCTGTTAAAGGTCGAGGTCCTCGCATAGGGCCTCTCTGACCGCGGCCTCGAGCGTTATCGAGTTTGCTAGGCTGGCATGGTCTAAGCCCATATGCACAGCTGCTCCTTCTCGTAACTCTGCTAGATCTTGGTCGCTGAGCTCGAAGCGCATAAAGTGTACAGCGGCCGCTTTGCTGTCGCGTGTTCGCTCCATGTCCTCGTTAGCGATCGCATAAGCCTTAGTGCCGTCGCCGACTTGAACCCACACGGTTTCCTCTATGCCACCCATTTGGGCGAGTGCCCGCTGACGTTCTTCAACGTCGCCGTATTCGATCATGAAGGTGGCTTTCCAATTACTGCCGTTTGGAATGAGTGGATTATAGGCTTCAAGCTCCTCTTCGATCTCAGCCGCCTCAAAAATTCGCTCGACCCGAAGCATTTCTTGAACCTGATAATGCATTGTCAATTGATCTTCAAAATATAGAGTGGCGTGGGGGCCCAGGGCCACTTGTCGCAATTTTTTATGGGCCAACACCTGCTGCCTAAACTCGGCTCGTCGTCCTGCGTATTCTTCCAAAGACCAAAGGTCATCTCTTGTTAGCGTCATTTATTTTCTCAGTAGGTTTAGATTGCGTAGGCGCGGCGGACCATTGAAATTGGATGCTCAGCATCGCCTTCTTCCATTCCATCCGCGATCATACGACCAGCCATAGGGCAGTCGGAGCCAAAGGTGTCGGCAGCAGTATCCGCGACTCGCCGCACCACTGGCCGCGCTATCTTCTTCGCCTTTTCATAAGTCTCTGCCTTTACGGCGTAAGTGCCATCGTGCCCAGAGCAGCGTTCAATGGCGGTGACTTCAGTGTCGGGAATCAGGTTTAAGAACTCTCGGGTCTTCATGCCGAAATTTTGTACCCGTTGGTGGCAGGCAACGTGATAGGCCACCTTGCCTAACGGCTGTGAGAAATTTGTATCGATTAGGTTCGCTTTCTGGCGCAGCATAAGGTACTCGAAGGGGTCGAAGAAATGTTGTTGGACTTTTGCGATGTCCGCGTCCTTGGGGAACATCAGGGGTAATTCTTGCTTGTACATTAGTACACAAGAGGGAATCGGGGCGATCAAATCGTAGCCGTCTTCGATGGCTTGCAGAAAGATCGGTAGGTTGGCGTCTTTCATTTTCTCTACCTTGGGTAGGTCGCCAAGTTCGAGTTTTGGCATGCCACAGCACTTAGCGTCTTGCAGCACTTTAATGGCTACGTTGTTTTGCTGGAGCACGGCGATCAGGTCTTCGACCATTTGCGGCTCGTTGTGGTCCCCGTAGCAGGTAACATATATGGCAACTTTGCCGGTGGTGCGGTCAGTCGCAATGGGCTCCTCTTGGGGTTCACTGATGGCGGCGATACGCTTACTCGTGGGGGTGCTTTCAAAGTGTGGCAAGGGTGCATCCTGATGAATGCCAAGTAATGCTTCGCCGGCCTTGCGCATGGTGCGCGATCCTGCAGCTGCGTTGGCGAGCTGTGCGATCCCTGGTGTTGAAATAGTGTCAAAGATGGGGTCGGTAGAGGTAATGATGCGATCCCGCCACTTGGTGTCTTTGTTGGCAAAGTTTTGCGCCTTGCCCCGCAGCATGAGATGCGGGAAGTCGATAGCCCACTCGTGGGGGGGGACATAGGGGCACTTAGTTTCGGCGCACAAGTCGCAAAGGAAGCATTGTTCTACGACTTTGTTGTAATCAGCTTTATCGACGCCGTCGACCTCGAAGGTATCGGATTCGTCGATAAGATCGAACAGTGTTGGAAAAGAGTCGCACAAGCTGACGCAGCGTCGGCAACTATGGCAGACGTCAAAAACACGTTCCATCTCTGCGTGCAGCGAATCTCTGTCGTAGAAATCGGGGTTCTTCCAGTCTAACGGCTGTCGGTCTGGGGCTTCTAAGCTGCCTTCTCGTGAACTCATAGTGATCTCTTATGTCCTTTGCTGATTTCGTTAAACCGTCTGACTGCGTTAACCGCAGACACAAAAAAGGGGCCAAACAAGCCCCTCCTTTTGGTATACCCACTAGGGCCAGTGGGTTAGCCCATCGCATCCAATGCTTTTTGGAAGCGGTTGGCGTGTGAGCGCTCAGCCTTTGCTAGAGTCTCAAACCAGTCTGCGATTTCATCAAAGCCTTCGTCGCGAGCGGTTTTTGCCATTCCAGGGTACATGTCTGTGTACTCGTGAGTTTCACCTGCCACCGATGCTCTGAGGTTATCGGTTGTGTTGCCCATAGGTAGACCAGTTGCCGGATCACCTACTGCCTCCATGTATTCGAGGTGGCCGTGGGCGTGACCGGTTTCGCCTTCTGCAGTCGAGCGAAATACTGCGGCTACATCGTTTTCACCTTCAACGTCAGCTTTTGCTGCGAAGTACAAGTAACGACGATTCGCCTGGGACTCGCCGGCAAAAGCGTCTTTGAGATTCTGTAAAGTATTGCTGTCTTTCAATTCCATGCTGACATGAACTCCATAAAAGGTTAGCGAATAGCGAGCCTGAGGCTGCTGGTTGGTGAGCAGTATAGGTTGATTAGTCTTCGAATCTATTTGAATGTTTAGATCGCTGTAATAGACAAAACCTATCAATAACCTCTAAATATTTGGTCTTGTCAATGATAATCATTCTTATTCGCGATAACCAATGGGTCGAACTCGTGCTCTAGGGCACCCTTGCCACGCGCAATGAGTGTGGTTGTGTGAGTGGTGAGGTATGGTGCCTGCGCTCGATCCATTTAGGGGTTAATGAAATCATTGCTCAGCGTCATTTAGCCGAACTCAGGCAACTAATTCGCCTTGCTGTACCACTCGTATTTACGCAGCTGGCGCAAATGGGTATGGGTGTTGTAGATACGGTCATGGCCGGCCGTTTGGGTGCGGTGAATTTAGCTGGCGTGGCTTTGGGCGGCGTGGTGTTCTGGCCGTTGCTGTTGTTGGTCGCGGGGGTGGTTATGGCGCTTACCCCGACGGTTTCGCAACTGCATGGATCTGGCCGAAGCCATGAAGCAGGGGAGGCCGTGCGACAAATCTTGTGGATCGCACTGGCTGCTGGGCTGGCGTTGATCCTGCTGCTGCGGAATATTGAGCCTCTGTACCACTTAATCGGCGTGGACCCGCTGGCGATTCCGATCACAGTGCGCTACCTCGATGCGATCAGTTGGGGCGTGTTGCCAGTATTGGGCTATTTTGCCCTGCGCTACCTCTGTGAGGGTCTATCTTGGACCGCCCCGGCAATGGTTATCTCGGGTGTCGGATTGCTGTTAAAAGTCCCTCTGAATTATTGGTTCATTTACGGTGGTTGGGGAATTCCCGCGTTGGGTGGTGAGGGCTGTGGTTGGGCCTCAGCCATCATAATGGGGCTTCAGTTCATTGCCATTTGCTTTGTGGTGGGTTATTCGCGGGTAGCGGTGGCTGGGGTATTTAAGCGTTTCTCGTGGCCGGATACTGCAGCGATGTGGCGCTATACAAAGTTAGGGTTGCCCATTGGGATGTCTACCTTTGCAGAATTTGGCATTTTTTCCCTCATGACTCTGCTGATTGGGCGTCTTGGAGCCGAGACGGTTGCTGCCCATCAGATTGTTAACAATATTAGTGGGCTGGTATTTATGGTGCCCCTAGGGTTAGGCATGGCTACCTCTATCCGCGTAGGGTTCAATGTTGGTGCTAACGATTTCTATGCTGCGCAGCGCAGCGGTTGGGTAGCCATCGGCGCTAGTTTTGGTTTTGCCATAGTGGCTGTTACCGCTCTGCTGACGGTCGGGCCATGGGTGGTAACTTTGTATTCCACAGAGCCGGAGGTGGTGGCTGTGGCGACCGGATTATTGCTGATCGTCGCGGTGTATCAAATTTTTGATGATGTGCAGGTTATCGCCATGGGGGCCTTGCGCGGCTACAAAGACACTACCAAGCCATTTTTGATCGCAGTGATTTGTTATTGGTTGGTGAGTTTGCCGGTGGCTTTGGTGTTTGGTTACGGCATTGTCGAGGATCTGTATCTAGGCGTGACCGGCTACTGGGTAGGTTTGGCCTGTGGTTTGACCTGTGCAGCTGTAGTCTTGGTAACGCGCTTTAACCGAGTATCGAACTACTATGTTCGGACTGCGCGCGACGAGCAACAACGAGTATCCTGAGGGGTTGAGGATAGGTTATGGAGTGGTGGGTCGGACTGACTGTCGCTGGAGCATTTTTACAAAATTTGCGCTCGCTATTGCAGCGCCGACTGACCCGTACTCTGTCCGTTAATGGTTCTTCCTATGTACGGTTCCTCTACGCTCTGCCGTTCGCTTGGTTATTAGTGTTGTGGTTGGGTCAAACCGACCTGCCAGTCTTAACCCCGTCGTTTTGGTGGTACGTTTGTGCCGGCGGCATTACCCAGATTGTTGCAACATCGGCACTTGTTGCCGCAGTGAGCCATGGCCAATTTGCGGTCGGCACCGCGATGAGCAAAACCGAAGCGATGCAGGCCGCTGCGATCGGTCTGATACTACTCGGTGAGCAATTGTCCTTGCAGGCCCTGTTGGGGATTGCCGTTAGTCTAGTAGGTGTTTTTCTGCTAACTGGTGGCGTCAGTCCACGGCAGATCTTTCAGCGCGGCCCTGCGTTGTGGTTAGGGTTGTTAGCTGGCAGTAGCTTTGCCATGTGCTCGGTTTGCTTTCGCGCTGCGAGTTTGGCCCTGGGGACCGATGAGGCTGATGCTTGGCAGCGCGCTGCCCTGACCC
>Ga0160423_10002772_pt1 | contig 14619 bp, 6 predicted proteins | sample CRUFie14St8metaG_FD_108191 | JGI IMG/M metagenome (GOLD analysis project Ga0160423, IMG submission 108191) | Marine microbial communities from the Costa Rica Dome - CRUD Field 142mm St8 metaG | ecosystem: Environmental > Aquatic > Marine > Oceanic > Photic zone | place: Costa Rica: the Eastern...
ATAATCACAGATTACCAATTGGCTTCACAGAGCACAGCGTAATCATATTCATATATTCATATATTATCACATATAAGTAAAAATGAATTGGCTTATATTTGCTGTTGTGCTAACTGGCATATTGGTACTAGCTGTTTTGGGGTTTGTGTTTCTAAACCGCAGACGACGGCGCACTGTGCAATCTGCCGGAGACGCTGCAACAGACGTTGTAGCTCAGGCGAAAAGACATAAAGCAGCACAAGTATTAATTGATGCAGCTAAAGCATTAGGTAATTCGAATGACCCAAAAATTCGAGCTGAACGACGCGCACTGATTAAAAAAGCGCAACAAATAGGATTGAGCAAAAGTACCAGAGCATCGAGTCGAACTTATAAAGCCCTTATAGATGCGTCAGTCAATCGCGTCAAAGAATATGACAACGAAACAGCCAAACTAAACAAAAAGAAGGAACATCTTGCGACGCTCAAGAAAGAGCTCAACATGGCCGCTGAGAAGAATGATTCTGCACGAATTGCAAAAATTTTGGAGTTAATGAAAAATGTTGCCCGTTGATGCAGTAGTGACGTGGGTAGACTCCACGGACAAGGCGTGGCAGCAAACATACAAGACATACGTAGGTAAGCCGTATGAGAAAAGTATTCGTTTTACAATGGGTGATGACCCTGAGGCTGAGTTAAGGAATTGTTTGGCGTTGATGCGAAAGAATATGCCTTGGTTACGTAACGTTTTTGTGTTGACACTCAATCAAAGGCCTAAGTCCATCACAAGCGAAATTGTTGTCGATCATCGCGAGATTGGCCTGACCGCTACTTTCAATTCCCACGCCATCGAAACAAGTCTACACAAGATCAAGGGCTTGAGTGAACATTTCATCTACATCAACGACGATACTTTTGTGGTACGGCCGGTCAAACCGAGTCACTTCTTTCATACAAGCACGGATTGGCGGCCGCGTGTGCGCTTGGACCGGAACTTACGTGAGACAGAATGGGTGTCTGCCGTAAACCGAAGCTCACGACTTATTGGTATGCCACAACACACGGCTCTTCGACATGCGCCGTATCCACTGACTAAAAGTATTATGGTGAAAGCCGAACTTGCACTACCGAAAGAATGGCAGAACGCACGTACGTGTCGAGTGCGCTACACGTGCGACGAATTGGTTCCTGTGTATACAGCACTTTTGTTGCATTTGCGCGATAGCATGCACACTGACGAAGCAGCTGCAACCGACGAACTCAAGATTTCTTATTGGCCGACTGCGAAGGGTCGAAAGGTGTACGACGAACACGTCATTTGTGTAGCGTATTACACAGGAACAGCAGACGATTTACGCGCCTTACTCACGCGGCCGAGCTGGATACGCCGGAAATGGAAGTCTCTGACGAGAGCAGAGCACATGGGCGGTCATGGTCCTAGTTGGTGGCATGTTGTTATGTACGTTGCTGCATGCGTATGCTTTGTGGTTGTGTGGATGCACTATTCAAGGCGCCCACACAAAAAAATAGATTGAAGTGGTAATAGAATAGACAATGACACTACCGGTATTCTACATCAATTTGAGCGAAGATAAAGATAAACGTTGCGCAACCGAGCATACATTAGCTTCGCTGTTCACAAATGTTGCACGAATACCGGGTGTTCTGCACCCCAACGGCAAAGAAGGCTGTCGACAGGCACATATCCGAGCAAACCAGGCTGGCGTCTACGCGACAGTTCCTGGCGAATACTACCTGATCGTTGAAGACGACGTGCAGTTGAACATGGCTCCGTGTCAAGCACAGGACGCAATGCAGACGGCATCCAGTACTGGTGCAGATTTGATACTACTCAATGCACAAAATCAGCCAGAAACGGTACAACTTAAAGGGGGGCGCACGAGTATCTATGCGCATCCGTTCCGTTTTCATCACTTATTGGCTGGCGCCTACAGTGGCTTGGCGTATATGGTGCGTCATGAATTCGGCCGGAGACTGGTACGGCATTGGCAGCACCGTATACACCAAAACAGGCACATCGATATTACGTGGCAATCTTTGTGGCCAACGCACAATGTGCTGTTGATTCAGCCTCTGGTTTTTCTACATCGACCTGGCAGAAGTCGTACAGGAGACACGTCATACCGGCATGCCACAGACACAAATATCCAAGACTTTGACTGGTCAAAGCTCAGAGTGTCACAAAGATCGGCTCATGCCGCAACATAAAGGCCCATCCAATCGCAACAAACACTAGTGCGATGTGGTACACCGCTGCTGGACTGCTGTAGTGTACGGCATAGATATCCGTGTTATGCCAATCAGGTGATATTGTGTATGCTGCATCTGCCAGAAAGGCCACGGTGAGTTGGGCAACCAACCAATGTCGGCTAAGTACCCAACGTCGTTGCACACACAAGGCCAGAAGTAGAATGAAGAAATGGCACGCAGCAAGAGCGTCTTTTAAGTAACCGAGAGTGAGTGACATTCCCATAGAACTGTTTATAATTTTTTTGTGTCATGTGTATGTATCATGGGCCGTATCGATTGGGTAAAAGTGATTGGTGGTGTGGCTGCTGCAGCAATGTTGTTTGCTCTTGGGTATTTTCTATATACAGTTTTCACAACCGAAACAGACTACGATTGCCCTACACGATGCAAAAAAAAGACATGCACATTCGTCGTCGAACCGAACACGAAATTAAATACCATGGACAAAGTGCGAGAGTATTGCGGTCGTTGCAAAAAAACCGCCTTGTGCAACCCAGAAGCTACTGACTATAATAATTGACACAACGCCAACTTTTTTTTTGATGTACATATGTATTGCCTTGCTTGATTTGATGGCGGCCGAAGAAGACAGTGACGACGAACAACCACCGCAAGACGAGTCAATGACTACACTTCATACTTTTGTTGCTGTGTTAGTCACCTTAACGGCGGTTGGTGTAGTGTGGGAAACGATGGGTGGTACATTTGGCTTTCTACAGGCGGACACAGAAGAACACACAGAGCACCTCGATGCGACCACACCACCAACGGGACAGAAAATTGCAGTTGAAAATGGCTACATACCCAAACCGCCGTACAACACAAAGGCTGACAAAGCGTATATGGCGGCTTGTTACCCGCACCTGGATCTGACGTCCAAGAAAGCGAAGAAAGAAGCCGTGAAGAAGCAGTGGTGGCTATATAAACTGGAATTTATGGACAAATGTGATAAGTACAGAAAGTTATACTACATGAACAAAGAGGTGATTTGCCCACCAAAGCAATTCAAAGATAATGATGGCAAGGCGTATCTCTTGTGTAATGCCAATTGCGGCGTCCGTACGGGTACTTACGAACCTCCAGTGCTATATTCCTATGATACACGTGATAAAAGTGGTCAGAGTGTGCAAGTTGGTGAGTTGACGCACAACGTCGTACCTTTACAGACTGTTCCGGTTGACATGTCGAACCGGGCTCTGTTTCTGGCTCGTATGAGCGATCCAGTAGACTGCTTTGCCCCTGGTGGGGATGCAACATTATTAAAGGATCGATCGCCGGACCCACAAGGTAATGCTGCCTTGCATACGCGCGTCATTCTCAACGAAGGTGATATATCCATTGAATTGGTATCTACGCATTTTCTTGGGCTCGGCGATGATGGAAAGGCCAGACTTCGCACAGTCGTGTACTACAGAATACCTGTAAAACCAAGCGAGAAGAAATGGTGCCCTTCGACTGTGAGTAAGACGGGTGACGATAAGCAGGGCAATCCAATTTACGGGACATCCAAAGAAAAAACTAACAAACATCCAATTGCGGCGATCTGTGATCATGGTCTGTGTGTATTAGGGTGTTGCATACCGAGTGATCCGGTAGGTAAGCAGGGTGACGAAAGATATTCTACTTTGGAGCGCAAAAAGGTGTCATATTATGACACGACATCTTTTACGGGTAAATCGTTGCCCGCGTTCGATGAATCCAGCTCAGGAAAACGAGTCTTAGCGGCGTCGTCTCTACGATGGGAACACAAAGATGCGGTATGGAACTTGTACTTGGACCTTAGTCAGCAGCAAGACCACAGCAGCGATGATTGGAAGTGCAGCAGTGATGTTGCCTTCAAGGCGGCTTTGGCTCCGGATCGTGCTTCAGCAGCCAAATCAGAGCTACTGTGGTCAACACCCAAGGACCTTAAAATGCCGGAGGGTTCATCGTTGGCCTTACAACTGTCGTCACGCTTCTATTGTCTGCTCGTTGTGCTGCGCACCGTCGAAGGTAAGCACTATGTCGTCGGTGTCATTCGGCATGTTGAAATGAAGGCACCTTCATCAGCCACAGTACCAGCGGCAGGCACCACAACAGCACCAGCAGCAGGCACCACAACAGCACCCTTGACGGGCGTAGACGAAATGGTAGCGCTACAAGAAGAAGCGGATAATGCCTTTTTCCAAGGCGTTGAAGAACAACTCGAGGTTGCCAAAAACGAGTGGACTAAGCAGGCTAATATCGCGTTTATGCATGGCGACAGTAATATGCTACCACACCACCACGATGCTGTGGTAAACACAAGTGACGACGACCTTGTATCAGAGTTCACGGCCGGTACACTGAAGACCCAAGCGGCCTCACACCTGATAAAACGTGTATTATCCGACAGGGGTGTATTGGATACTATGATGGCGGACAGAGATGTGTCTGATGCTGTGTCGGGTGATCGAAGCGTGTTAAAACGAGTCGTAGTCAAAGAACTAAATGATGTAATGATGCGCGGTTACAAGTATGGGCTCGAGACGCTACAGGATGATTCGACGGCAATTCGGTACACCCACTTATCCGACAAGATTCGTTCGCTGCATAAACCCCTTCCGCCAGTTCCTGTCACAGAGTACAAACAGGCCCCTAGTACACTGGAATCCTTCGAAACGGACGTGGTCAGCGAGTACAATGCTGCCGTGGAAGCGTACAACAAAAGGACTGACAAAAACGGTGGTGACATGGTGCGCTTGACGCTGAAAGAAGCGAAACGGGATTCATTACATTATCGTGTCCATCGTCCGCCTGCTAAGTACTTGGTCGACCGTGATCAAAAAACCGTGTCATGCTCGTGTCCCGATAAAGGAGACGCGTGCAGCTGTTCACTGGACACAGCCTCAATTTTGATCAAACGAGGCGAAGAGTACGAGGTACCTCACGGTGGAGGCCTGGATATAGTTGGACACCACCCGAGTAAGGTGAGTGGAGGTGTGCCTGAGGCCTATGCCGGAAGACTAAACCATGTGAACAAGCATGATAAAACCGGTGTTCTTGTGGTCTCGCTGTGCCGCGTTGCTGTTAAAGGCGACAAGGTGCATGTTCATGCCGGAACTCGCACTTCCGACACATACGTACATACACTGAGCAGTGCACAGGCTGGCATGCATCCCAGGATATCTGTGGGTGATGATGGGCTGCAATTGCGTGTTGGTGAGACGGCGGTGACCATGTGGAAGCTGAAGTACCCGCCAGAAACAGAATCGCATAAGCTTGTTGGTGTGATTATTATCGGTGCGAAAGACAAAGCGGACAAAGATGACAAGAAAGATCCTGCGGCGGATGCGAACCAGAGTGACACACCGTTTGTGAACAGAGTACAAAATTTGGCGGTGGATTCTACTACCGTGTGTAAACTACTGGACAACGACGACGAGGACTGGAAACAAGCAAGTGTCGTTGGACTCACCGCTGGTGGACATTACAAAAAATTGCACCTGGTCGAGTCATCCTCGGGTGAACCGCTTGCTGCTTCTCGATTCAACGAGGAAAGAGAAAAGCGCTTGAAGGATATTGGACTTGTACGGGAACGTGTCGAAACACAAACATCTGATCCGTCAGACAAAAGTTCAGCAAAAGACAACATTAATTATGCAGCCGTACTCTGCCTCATGTCCGTAACAGCAAAACTTGTATGGACATTATATGATGTGTTCAAAGACAAGAAACAGACCCAACTACAAGGAGGACAGCCGGTGCAAATGCAACAGGTGACGCCAGTGACGCCAGTGACGCAGAACCCAATGCTGGTTCAAATGCAACAACCGGTGACACAACAGACGTAACCGGTGCATATATGATGTCACAGTGAATGGGTTCTATTATTATCTACTATATTGTGCTAACTGTTCGCTTTTTTTGCCGTACGCAAAGAAGTCGGTTTCTTTTCGTGCTCTTTTACGCCCACGAAAAAACTCGTCCTGGTTTTCTTGGGCAAATGAGAGGTGGTGTCTCGGTTGATCCATGGTCCACTTCTGTTTGTTCCGGTTGCGCTTTGCATTCATGTATACGAAGACGATGGTACCCCATGGTGCAACGATGTGCGTCGTGCTCATGGCGGTGAACTGAAACCCGAGCAGCCCTGCAACAAGAACGTCACGATCACTGGATCGTGTCAATACTTCTAACATCCGGTTGTTGGCCCGTCCTTCTTCAGTGTTTGTCGACATGGCAAAGTTGTAGGGTCCGTGACGTGCGGCTTCATCGGCCCATTCCTGTGTCGAACAGTCATTACACGACACGCACACGTACTCTTGCAGTTGGTGCGCCGTTCGTCGTAGATTCGAATGGTCTACAGCCAGTTTGTTTGATTCGTGGCAATCGACATGAAATTGCTCAGGTGTTACACCTGCTTCTCGCATCGCGCATGCGATAGCTGACCATTCTTGGTTGGAACCACAACCAACAGACAGGCACCACAGACGACCACGGGGATGTGCCTTGTTAACAGTGGTCAGCAGATACAGCAGAAGAAGCTTGAACAGCCGTATACCGCCAGCCGGTGGCATCCAATGATTGTCAGTCACGAGGTTTTCGCGTTCGCGGGATACGGCCGCATACACGACATCAAAGACATGCTGCTTGACCAACAATCCTCCAACTTGTCCTCTCACATCCTGCTGGAAGAAACTTGCTAGCTCACTCATGCGTTGTGCTGTCGTCTTGTCCACGTACAATTGAGCTTCCGGCACCGTAATACCTTCATTCCAGGTTGAACCGCCATTTACCTGTAAAAAACTGGTGACCTCCACAAATTGCTTCGCCATTTTCATAGCCTTGTGTATCGGTACACAAACAGGGGCTCTATTTTCAAAATACCATTGAACAAGCACCTTCTTCTCATTCACCATCTTTATCACCGAACCCACGCCATTCATGTTGCCTCTGTAGTCTTTGTTAGTGGCGTACACCATAACTTTCGTGTCAGTGAACGCGCGTGCGAGCTCAGGCAGGGTCATGTGTCGCATTTTGAGAATTTCAATGTGACGACGCGAGATTCCTGAATATGATTGTTATAACGCGTTTGGTATTATTAAAACGCGTTTCACACATATATAACGCGTTTTTATAAGTGATCGAAAACGCGTTTGCATAACACAAAAACGCATTTAAACGCGGTCAGTGCACAGCGCGTTCTACGTCATTATTATTGTGGTCGCAAACTCTCTTTATTCAGCTATGGTACGAGCCGAGCCTCCTATAAGCGTGCATGCGTTACGAAAGGCGGCACAGGAGGTGCGGAAGAGAAAATTTGAAACGCAGCTGCTACAGGCAGACTTACGTCTTACACGCAAGAAGCTTTTTGTTCGGCTGTAAATTAAACTATAAATCGTCGTACAGTTCCGGGCTTTTCGTTTCGTCACGCAGCTGTGTCGTTTTATCGCCCTTTTTATAGACTAGTTTTCCATTTTGTATAACTTTTTTCCAGTTCTTTGAAAGCGGTTCTTGTTTTGCTAACGTCTTCCACTCTGAATCAGCCATGTTTTCTTCTATGTATTGTCTATCATCAGAGGCGTCAAGTCTCGTATCGAACAATTCGCCCGATATGATTCCTGTTTTTCTGTGGCGATATACGGTCTTTCCTGTCGTCATGTCTGTGTCTTTTTCCCAATGATCTGTCATAGGATCATCTTTGGGGGCTCGTTTCTTGTACTTCTTGTACACCATGATCGCTGTTGCCATTGCCGCAAGCGCTAACAGTACCATACCCGCAATGAACGACGACCACCGGAAAGCAATGACTGTGAGCCATATGGCAGCTATCGCAATACCAATGGCAACAAAGAGCAGAATATACTTGACTAACATCGCATTACTTACTTATCGCTTATTTTTTTCTTCACAATTTATATAGGGCATGGCCCTTGTTTATTGTTTAAATAGATCGCGGTTGAAATTCTTGGACACATGAGACGACCATATTGCTGCATCATGTACCTTCGCTATTGGATGAGCAGTGTATTTCCTATGCGGATCATGCACTGTGTCTTTCATATCGTCTATACCACCGCGTGCTTGTCCCAATACGACCCGTTCTGAGTGGTTTTCCAACACCCACCACTGTGGTTGATTTAATGCGTACGTGAAAATTCGCGTCGACAAGTTATCGGACTGTTCGTGCTGTTCCGGTCGAAAGTTAGCCAATGATTTATGGAACATGAACAGCTGCTTCGATTGGTCAGGTGTTGGACCATTTTCTGTCTGTGTCTGCACAGCTTTGTCCTTGCCGTCATCTTCAGCCTGATACAAAAGCTTCACAGGTCCGTGATCTTTGTACGTCAAACACATTCTCTTCTCGCGCTTACTGCATGCCTCGTCGTTCTTCCATATGTGAATCTTACCAACAACAAAGTCAGCAAGTGGCCCGCTAAAATCCTTTTTCCACTGGTGTACACGGTTGTCTGTGGCAGCGTTAAAGAAGTCGCCAATGCTTTGTGTTTCTCTGGCATAAAAGAACATACTGTGTTCTGCATTTTCTTTGTAACTCATGGTCTCATATCGTCGTGCTTTATCATATTTCTCATCTTCGTTGTTTGCCGGTGTGTTGATACTAATGCCCACGTATTTGCTTTCTTTGGTACGAAGGTAGAAAACCTTTGATCTCGTGACGGCATCATCGCATGTACCTTTGTATGGTACGTTGCAGTGCAGTCGATTCCACATGGAACGATTGATATCTCCGTTGTATGTCCGGTAAGTGGCATTGACAGGCAGCTTCTGCGGCACTGCGTTATACATATCATATGCCGCTTTTGTGTTGCGCCAGTATGCTTTTTGCCATGCTGCTTTTTCTGTCACACAGGCGACGCTGGAGTTGTTTGTGCATATGTCGGTCATAACGTCATCGGGGCGTTCGCCTTTGCTTATCCGAGTCAATACAGACATCATGGATGTATCGTCATTGATCCCTGATGCCGTGTTAACAGTATCTAACGAGTGGTCCCAGCCAAGTATTCTGCCCCAGAAGACTCTGTCTATGCCTGTTGCCCGAACAAGTGTGCCACTTTCCCACCATCGTTTTGGCTCGGAGCGGGTGCATTCGAAAAAAGTTGCCATTGCCTTGTTTTTGTCACCATCACGTGCTGCGCTTGTCCACGTACTAAATTGCAGTGGTGTTGTCGGATTCTGTTTTCGACGTTGCGGCGAATAGCATATACGATTCTTGTTTTGAGGGTGGCCGAGGATCGTTCTGTGTTTTGTCGCATTCTTCTCTGTTGATAGTTTTTGGCACTCCACAAACGCGGCTGCTTCATCAGTGGTTTGTAGGACCTTGTGCGATGTTACGACATAACCTGGTGATTCTTTTTGCCAGACGCACACGTGGTTCTTTCGTTGAAATCCTTTTTCTTCTGCTGCGCAACTGTTTGAAGTTGTGTCAAACAAACCAATATCTTCATTGGCTCGATCGAATGTCTTACGATGGTAGCTTTTGTTCCGATTGTTCGTTTTCGTCAGTTCCCCGAAGTGATGTATGGCAGGGTCCGACGCCCACTGCATATGAACGTGTGGTTTTTCACTTGCCTCAAGCATACCATCGTCGTTTTCTGTTGTGGATGAGAGAGCTGGTTGCTGGACGATGTCTAACATATTCGTTTTCACAGATTTTATAGTCAGGTCCACCAGTTCGTTTTTCCAATCCTCGGTAGCATGGCTATACAACAAATTCCCCGACGTGGTGAGTACGTAGTACTGTGATGCGTCCCCCGACACCTCCACTCGGCACAGCGTGCCTGCAAAAGGTAGTTCCTGTTTCTTTGAATCCCATGTATCTTGTTTTTTTATAATCGTGTATTGCTTTTTGTCTTTTTGATCGCTCCAAAACGCCACCATAACAGACGCATCACTAGACAGCGACGGTACAGCAAGTAGCGTGGATGGGTTGTTTGCGTGTGACGTCCATTTGTGGTCTGTCTTGTGTCCGTACTCGAACAGTGCCATACGGCCACCGGCGGATGCTAAGCCTACAGTGTGTCTGCCATCGCCTGAAGTTCTTACGCCTGCTAGTGTTGCTTGGGCACTATGCTGCCAATCTACAGTATCCAGTTCTGCTGAGGGCACCGCAAAATATACGTTTTTGTTGGTCTGATTTGTTGTGACCCAGATGATTTTGTTGTGTTCTGCGACAGAAACACTGGTAATTGTTTGGCCTTGAGGAGGTTGGACTTGATCCCAGTGCGGTGATTTGCTGTTGTGCCAATCGCGAGCGCGTATGTGGTAAAGCACACCACCAGATATACACCACAAATGATGCCCGTCACCCGTGATACATAGGCCGTTTAAATCGCCTTGTGTAAATACTTTTTTGGTCCATGAACGCTGCATACGTACATTGTATATGAACCATGACGGCCCGTGTCGGCCACCAATCCATGCAGATTCCCCGGTATGTGTCACACTAAGATATGAACCCTGTATAGGTGTATGTTTCATCTTCTTGTCGACGTCGGTGTTTGTCACATGCGGGGGTTTATGAGACAGTAGATAGCATGCCTTATCTTTCTCTGCCCACGCTGTGCAGCTAGTGTGCGGGCCTGTAGACATTTCTCGACTGATGTGCTGGATAGGGTCACTTAAGACCTTATTTGTTTCTGTGGCAAAGTTTGCGGCGGTGCGCATAATCGCATCAATGTACGGGGTCGTCGTTAACCTTGAACCGCCGACAGCAAACCCAACAGCAGACTCGTCCACTCCGTCTTTGCGGTGTACACAGTAGCTTTTGTCTTTGAGATACACGTAAGCACTGCACGTAGTATTCGCCAAACAGGTGGACTCACACGCTTCTTCTGGTATAGATGGTATCACGTAGAATCGTTTCGTATCGACATTGTGCAGGGTACCGTCTGGTGCTTCCACTTGGTTGGAAAGGTATCCTTCGCTTGTGATTGCTTGTATATCTTGATCGCTAATAGACACCGGTAAGTTGCGAACGCTACGAATTCGCCTACCCATGTATAAACCGATGTTCTCTGTAGTCTTTTTATTGACGGCGGCCGTGACCTGCCATTGTTTTCCATTGGCTTTGTTTGCACACGCCTCCACCGTTTCGGCGTACTCCCCGGTGATTTCGGTTTGTTGTTGCCATACATTGTCCGTTGCTGTGGAGCAGACAAACTGATCTGGTGCTGCCACCTCGGTTTCTTCTATAGTCAGTGCGCTGTTGACCGAGTGCAGTGTTCGCTGTAATGCGCCAGAGTCGTAGTATTGCGGCACCGTCCATTTTGCAGTGCCTTCCTGCACACTCTTCTGTAGCAGCCCGTTCCCTGTTTGGAACGGTGTCAGTGCAGTTTGTGTCACTCCACCGTGTTCAGCGGGTGTTTGCGTGAATATATCATAATTCTTGTAGCGTTTTATCTGCTTACCCATCGACAAGACCACGACTTCATCACCCTTTGATCGGTCTCCCACGACAGAAACATTCTGCACTTTATACGGTAGATACACTCGATTCGCTTTCACAGTGTATCCCTCCACGAATTGGTTGCCTTTGCTATCGTCGACGATTACATGGTAGAGGTCACCAATGTCGTCAACTAAAAATGCATATATGCCATTCCTGCCCTTGTTGGATGACGATTCAACGGCTGTGAATTTTTGTTTACTGGGATGTTCGATTTTCCTCACGAATTGAGCACTGTTATTCTGGTATAGTCGGCTCAGATCGCCCGGCGCATGATTGAATATACCACGATTGTTAAACGCTTTGATGAGGTCGAGGAAGTAATCGGCCCCTGAACGAAATTTGTCTATATAGGCAAAGTGTACATATCCATCCACGTGGACCGCCCATATGAAGTCGTTGGTGGTGTCTGCCACAGAAATGTCCACGTATTTTTCGCCTGCTGTGATGGGTAGGGCATACCCAACATTACGATGATGGTACAAGATGTTGCCGCGCTTTGTACCTGCTTCTTTTGCCGCAAGTCCCCAAACAGCGTAACCTCGAGATCCAAATTGAATTTTCAGTAGGTGCTCATGGTACTTGACCTTGTCAATATGGTATGGTTTGCCCCAATCGCCGTAGGGCCTAGAATACCGATCTGCGAGGAACAGCCGGAACCGGAAGGCATCTTTCAGTTTCAGAATATCCTCAATTTCTTGGTAAGCAGGTTGAAGCTGCTTTTCCACTATTTGACGGCTTTTTGCTGACAGTGTAGTTCGTTGCAATAAATGCCTCTTCTGTGTGAAGTGAACCCACCCTTGCACGGGCTGTTTGTTTGCATATTGATGCAATCGTGACAAATCCAGTAAAGCGGTTCCGTCGTTCAGAAGAAACGCCCTGATGTTTGTATCAGCATTCGTTGTGTAGCTTACTGCAACGTCACTTATATCACTGTCTGATATGGAATTGGTGGCAGTAACGTCCTCTTTTGTTGTTTTGGTTGACTCCATGGTGTCGTGCCAAGCGCGAACGAGCTTGCCAAGCTTTTCGTTGTATTCACGTTGTTTTGCCGCAACGTCCCCAGGGCCGACATACACTTCAGCTGAGACATACACTTGCTTTATCTTCTGCCCCCTGCTGTGATCAAGGTATATCAGTCGTTCATGAGATGAGAAATGGTATGTTATTCTGTGTGTAGAACGGGAATAGTTGTGAAAGTACAAGACTACGGCGAACCCTGCTGGTATGTAGATATGTGTGCAGTCTCTGTAAAAGGCGTACCCTTTGGTCGGTCCGGTGGAATTGTATGCGTTCGTGAAGTAGCGCGGAATCTCTCTGTGTGCGTCATTTTCAGAGATCCAATTCAAGTCGCGCTGAAGATCCCAATGTCCAGTCCCGATTACAGTTTGTCGGTGACCCTGTTGATCACGCCTAAAGTCCAAATGAAACAATACCACTGCTCGTATACCTTTACCAAGAGCGGCTTCCATTTGAGTTGTAAATGTTTCAGCCACCGAACTCTTTCTGACCAAAATGGAAGAAATTCTGTCATTGTACATAGGCATGAAAGATACTGTTCGGCCTGTGTTTCCTCCCACGAATGTCTGCTGGCCTCCAACACCAGTCGTCGTTGCGTGAAGTTGAGTCGTTGTGTGAACGCTTGGTGTGTTTCCAGGTTTGCCTTGATTAAATAACGTATCCACCTTGCTTTCTGGCCGGGTCAAAAAACATGTGTTCCGGTACCTTGCAATCGGGTGTCCGCTGGTGCGGTGTCCGGCATTTTTCCAACCGTTTTGCATGGCCACCTGGATGCAGTCTTGTTCGGACATACCTGTTTGTAAGCGACCCAATGTACCGCTTCTATCATAATCAGTGTGGCCCTCGCCCGCATCGTAGAATCCTCGTATTGTTCTTCCTTGTGCGAGTTGGTCATTGTCCATCCAAAAAATATCACCCTTTTTGTTGTGGTCGTATACCGTCACAGTGTAACCCGGCTCGACGATGATGGATGAGATTTGATCGTTCGCCATTCCAGATGTATGCGTACCGTGGTCGTGTATTTTTGCTGACCAGTTTGGGCCTTGCAGCATACCGTTTTGTAATTTGTATTGGCCAGCACCTAGGTGAACTTCCTTGCCTTTGAAGTGTGCGTTTTCAAACACCCGTGCACCCAAATCATCACTCTTTGCTGTTACGGTCAGCCTAGTCGTTGTGTGAACACTGTCTCCAACACCTTGATTCTGATTAAACAATGCTGTGACGTCGCGTTCGAATCGGTGCAGGAAACATGTGTTTCTAAAACTTGGATCTGCGTGCGTGCTGTTGCGATGGCCTGCATTTTTCCAACCATGTTGCATGGCAACCTTAATACAATCTTGTTGAGACATGCCCGTTTGTAGTTGACCCAACGTGCCTGTGCTGTCGTAATTGAAGTGTGATCCCCCCCTGAATCCTGGCATAGTCGTATGCAAATCGTCTAATGGTTGAGTGCCATTGAGAGCGCGTATATCATGTGCGTCTGTTGTATATAGTGCGTGGCTGTGATGTCCAGGTAGCGCCAGTGAAACTCTATTAATTCGAGCCACGCGTTGGTTTTCGTCGACTGCACCGGCAATTGACATGTTCGTGGTCGTAGTTTTAGTGGTTTGTGTTGTGGGTATTGCTCTACCAAACGCACCAAATATGTGCGTCATTTGTGTTCCTTGACCGTGCACCGCTTGCAATGTGATGCTGTTGCTGTCACAAGGGTACACGCGACCTTCGTTTTTGCCGTGTTGCGTATAATGCATGCCACACGCATCAGCCTGCGCTAGCGTTGTGCACGTAGCCCCCCCACAAAACGCCTGCTTTAGATCGCTGTTTGCATTGCAGTAGCTCAACCTACACGCGGTGTTACTGGCCGGTTTGAGTGGTGCTGCAAGTGCTATCGTATTTGTCGGTTTCGTGACTGTAACCGCCGCTAT
>Ga0160423_10002773_pt1 | contig 14619 bp, 8 predicted proteins | sample CRUFie14St8metaG_FD_108191 | JGI IMG/M metagenome (GOLD analysis project Ga0160423, IMG submission 108191) | Marine microbial communities from the Costa Rica Dome - CRUD Field 142mm St8 metaG | ecosystem: Environmental > Aquatic > Marine > Oceanic > Photic zone | place: Costa Rica: the Eastern...
CATCGAGTGCCACGGCCACCTGAAAGAACGCCGGACCGGTGTCGTAGTCGACGTCCACCCAGTGCAGGGTGATGCCCGTCTCGGAAACGCGTCCTTCGGCCGCCGCCTCGGCCACCGCCTCGTGGACGTGACGGCCATACATCCCCTTGCCGCCAAAGGCTGGAAGCAGGGAAGGGTGCAGGTTGAGCATCCGCCCGGGGTAGGCGGCGACAAGCTGATCGGGCACCTTCATCAGGAACCCCGCCAGCGCCACGAAGTCCACGTCCAGGTCGCGCAGCCGGGCCTCGACCCCGCCGGAAGACAGGGCTTCCCGGTCAAAGACCCACGTCTCAACACCACAGCCAGCTGCCCGGTCGAGCACGACGGCTTTCGGCCGGTTGCACCCGACCAACACGACCTCGATGTCGGGTTGCTGTTCGGCAGCCCGCATCAGCCGCTCGGCATTCGTTCCGGACCCACTGGCCAGGATGGCCACCCGCGCCCCGTTTCGGCCCATCAGCGTCCGGGGTCCGAGTTGAAGGTGGGCGGGTCGGACACCTCGTCGCGTTGGCGGGCAGAGTCGCTCGCGCGCAATGCTTTGATCGTCTCGCCCATTTCCGTCGCCTCCGCATCGTCCGGAAGCGCGTCCTGGAGCGCACCGGCAATCCGCTGGCTCACGGCCATGGCCACCTGGATGCTCTGGTCGGACGCCACATAGTACTCGTCCTCGAGGGAAATGAAATAGGCCAGATCCTCGGTCAGGTCCGTGAAGAGCGCCGTTCCCACTTCCTTGGCCAAGGCTGCGGCCTGGTCGCGTTGGGCCTGCGGCATGTCCTCGTCCATCGCCATGTCGGCCAACAGCTCCACCACCGGCAACATGACCCGCGTATACGGCACGTTGTGGCCCGGCGTGGCCCGAATCAGCAGGTCCATGACCTCCAGTCCCTTCTCAGGCTTGCCGGCCTTGGCAAACGCGTCGGCGAGGTTGGTCATCTGCAGGCGGATGTTGGTCGCCATCCGGCGGTTGTTCTCGTCCATGTAGATCTCCCCCTCAGCGTCCATTCCACCCCATTGGAACTTCTCCATCACGTTCTCGAACATGATGTCCCGGGCAATGCCGACGGGCTGGCCCCCACGGGATCCGTACTTGACCGGCACAAGGCGCCAGGCAAGGCCCTCGAGGCGGAAGTAATCCTGCAGGCCGACATAGCTGTCGGGACCAATGGTCACGGCGAAATAGACCGGGCGCTCCCAGTTGTTGTTGCGCAGGATCTCCATCACCATGAACTGGTTCTTGAGCACGTATTGACGCGGGGTTCCATTGCCGTCGGTGACCGTCCACTCGAGGGCATCCACCATCCGGTCCACCTCCTCGGGGAGCACGAGACCGGAACTCACCGCATAGGCGCTGTCGACCGGCACGCTGAAGCTGTTGGACGGCAGGTGGGCATACTTCCGGCCGGCGCCGTAGTCCACGAGGTCCCCGTCGTCGAGGGCAACGCGCATGGCCGCTTCAATGTCCGCATAGGGGTTGTCAGGATCCGCCGGCGGATCCATCAAGACGATGTCACGCGTGCCCTGCCTGTACTGCTCCTCGCCCATCCGGATGGGCACCGGAAGGCCGTCGTAGGCGCGGCGCTTCATCTGTTCGACGTACCAGTCGGTGTTGAGCAGGCTCAGGTTGACGACCCGGACATCCGTCCGGTAGCCCTCCACCTCCTGGACATACCAGAGGGGGAAGGTGTCGTTGTCGCCATTGGTGAACAGGATGGCATTCGGGGCAAGGCTGTCCAAGTAGTTCTTGGCCATGTCCACCCCGGTGCGGCGGCGGGCCCGGCTGTGGTCATCCCACCCCTCGGCCCCCATCTGCAGGGGAACGAGCAGCAACAATCCCGACAGGACGGCTGCATTCAGCCCCTCATTGCCCGAGCGGCCCAGCGCAACGGCCACACCAAGGAGCAGGGCAGACAGGGCGCCCAGGTAGAAGAGGCCGTAGCTGAGCGTGTGGTCGCCTCCGGTGGCCGATTCAACGCCGAAGAGCAAGGCGGCCAAGGCCAGCGGTGCGCCTGCGGCCAGACCGAGGTCCCGTCCCTTCAGGTGGCCGGCCACGTCAAACAGGGCATACACCCCGAGGCCGATCCAGATGGCGAACGCATAGAAGGAGCCCACGTAGGCGTAATCGCGCTCGCGCGGCTGCAGCGGATACTGGTTCAGGTAGACCACGATGGCGAAGCCGGTCAGCACGAAGAGCAGGCCGGTCACCGTGAAGTCCTTGCAGCCGCGGATGGCCTGGAACACCAGGCCAATCAGACCGAGCAGCAACGGGAAGAGGTAGAACCGGTTGTGCGCCTTGTCCTCCGCGCGGGACGTGGGCAAGTTGTCCCGGCTGCCAAGCCGCTCGGCATCGATGAAGTCCACACCGGACACCCAATTGCCGTCCATGAAGTCGCCGTGGCCCTGCGTGTCGTTCTGGCGACCGGCGAAATTCCACATGAAGTAGCGCAGGTACATCCACCCCACCTGGTAGCGGGTGAAGAAGCGCAGGTTCTCCCCCTGCGTGGGCACGAGCATCTCGTGGTAGCGGTCCGCCTGGCCATGCATCTGCTGCACCTCGCGGATGTCCTCCGCAGAGCGGGTGCGGTTGGCGCGCTGGGTGGCCGCGCGGATCTGCTGCTCGAGCTGGTTCAGGGAGCGCTGAATCGTCTGGGCGTAGGTCCGGCCGTGGTCGAGGCCCTTGGACAGGTCTTCCACCATGAGCTGGGCAAGCGTCCGGCGAACCTCGGGGCTACTGAGGTCGGCCAACCTTGCCTGGTTGCCCCGGCCCACGATGATTTCCGTGGCCGAGCGGACCTCGTAGCCCGAGCCGAAACGTTGGTTGAACGACCGGTAGAGGTTGTTGAGCGTCCGGTTCAGTTCATCCTTCCCCATGCCGCCTCCGAGGATGCGGGAGGCGAGGTGCAATTCGAACGCGGCCACATCCCGGGCCTCACCATCGAGCGGGCTCGTGAACGCCACGTCCTCGTTCCATCCCTTGTAGTTCGACCACTTCTTGTACTCGCGGATGTGGTTCGATTGGCTCGAATACATCCGGGGGAAGACCATGGTGAACCGGCTGTCGTACTTGGGCAGTCCGTTCTTCTTCTCCCCGCTGTCGACGTACTCCTGCTGGATGGTGAAGTTGCCCTCGTTGTCCGCCACGTACTTCTCGGCGGAGAACTTCTCCCGGAAGGTCGCCACCCGCGTGTCCACCGTGCCGCGCTTCTTGTAGACGCTGTGGCTGGGGAAATACGTGGGCGTGCCGTCCTCATAGGGATCCTCCATGTCGTTGGGGGAATTCCAGTACTGGCCCGTGGCCAGAGGGCGGTCTCCGTATTGCTCACGGTTCAGGTAGGCGAGCAGGGCAAAGAGGTTTTCCGGGTTGTTCTCGTCCATCGGCGGGTTGGCCGCGGACCGCACAACGATGAGGGCGAACGTGCTGTAACCGACGAGGATCATGGCGACCGACAGGGCGGCCACATTGAGCTGCCACCAGCCCTTCTTGCGGCTGAACCAAAGCGCTCCCACGATGAATGCGGTCACCAGCGCCAGGTAGACGACGACCCCCGTGTTGAAGGGCATGCCCATGCTGTTGACGAACGCGAGCTCGAAGCGAGCAGCGAGCTTCACAAAGCCCTGAATCAGGCCGTACTGCACAAACAGCAGGAGGGCCAGCGACAGGGCCAGTGCCCCGATGAAGGTGGGCCACTTGAATTCGTTGCGCTTGAAGTAGTAGACCGCGACGATGGCCGGGATGGCGAGCAGATTGAGCAGGTGGACGCCGATCGACAGGCCCATCAGGTAGGCAATGAGCACGATCCACCGCAGGTTGCCGGGCTCTTCGGCGCGGGACTCCCACTTGAGGATGGCCCAGAAAACGAGCGCCGTGAACAGGGAGCTCAGGGCATACACCTCTCCCTCGACGGCGCTGAACCAGAAGCTGTCGCTGAAGGTGTAGGCGAGTGCTCCCACGGCACCGCTGCCGAGGATGGCAAGGCGCTGGGCAGACGTCGGCTCGGTCTGGCCCTCCGTCCAGCGGGTCATGCTGAGCTTCTGCGCCAGGTGGGTGATGCTCCAGAACAGGAAGAGGATGGTGAACGAGCTCGCCATCGCGCTCATCACGTTGACCGCTGTGGCGGCATAGACCGCTGGAACGAACATCGCGAACAAACGGGCGATGAGCATGAACATCGGCGCACCGGGAGGGTGTCCGACCTCGAGCTTGTAGGCCGAAGCGATGAACTCCCCGCAATCCCAGAAGCTGGCGGTCGGTTCGATGGTCAGGAGATAGACAATGGTGGCCACCAGCCACACAGCCCATCCGGCATAGTCGTTGAGTCGCTTGTAGTTCATGCGGACGCAGGGTCTCCCGGCACTGCAGGAGCCCGATCAGCCGGACCCCGGACGTACCGGATTCCCGCGAAAATAGGCCGCGCTCAGCGGGCGACCATCACCCGACCCGCTTGGCGGACGGCGCCCCCCTCGACCTCGAGGAAATAGGTCCCCGTAGAGAGCGACCCGAGGTCCAGCTCCCAGCGGTTCACCGTCGACTTCCCAGAGCCGACAATCCGGCCCGTTGCATCGCGAAGACACCACGCGAGCCCTTCGCCGGGCAACGCATCCGGCCAGGTCACGAACAGGCGGGATTCCGCCGGATTCGGATGGAGCTGCAAACCACCCATCGGTGCAGCGGTCTCGAAGACCCCATTGCTGCAATCGGTCTGCACGCCGAACTCAAATTCTATGAGGCCATCGAGGATGGCCAAATCCACCGTCAACTCCTCCTCCTCACCCACCTCCAGGGACAGGGACAAGCCCGGGAGGCCATCGAGTCCCGTGGCCCCCTGCATGTCGAAGGTCATGGCATAGCATCCCGGGGGCAAACACAGAATCAACGTCCCCAACTCGCCCTCTGCAGGATCGAGGGTCATCTCCCCTCCCAAGTCATAGGATTCACCGACAAGCGTCCACACCATGTCGAGACCGGCCAACAGTTCGGCCAGGGTCTCCCCATCAATCTCCACCTCGACTTCCTCACAGGAACCCTCGGACCCCATGTCGAGGTCCACACACTCGGTCAAAACCTCCTCACAATCCCAGAACGTCGCCGAGACACACGCCGTTTCCACATCCGCACCGGTCGCGAAGACGTGGTTGATCTCCTGTCCATTCAGAATGGACCCATCGGAAAGGAACCACACGAAATCAACGGCCTCAACAGAATCCGTCACCGCCGTCAAGGTCCAACTGCCATCGGCCTCCTGGATGGCTTCGATGGACAGATCGCACTCAAATTCGGCAGGCTCCCAGGGTTCCAACTCCACACAGGCTTCCACCCCTTCCGGGCACGCCGGCATCTCATACGTGGCACACACCGTTCCGCCCACATCGACCAGGTCCGCGACCTCGCCCACGGCAATCAACTCGCCGTCCTCATTGAACCATTCCACCACGGCGCCCTCCGGCGCTCCGTCGGCGATGAGCAGCGCCCACCCCGCTTCCGGGTCGGTCCAGTCCACCACGATGTCCAGCTCGCATTCCACACCCGGACAGTCTTCCACGACCACCTCGATGCACCAGGTGGACCCTTCAGGACAGGCAGGGCTCGTCACCGTGGCACACACCTCATACGTTCCGGATTCGGCGTACTGGTGATCTGACCACAGGGAGTATCCAGTTTCCGACGTGCCGTCCCCATAGTCCCAGAGGATGCTGTAGTTGTCTGGTTGCATCATCTCCAGCAAGAACCAACCTGAGCAATCCGCCGTGCTGTCCGGCGACCACATGAGTTCCGCATCTTCCTCTTCCAAACAGGCGCAATCCCCCACGTCGACCCAGGTGCACAACACGGTCGTGTCCGGGCAGGTGGGGCTGACATACGTCGCACAGGCCTCGTACCAGCCGTTCTCCTCAAAGGTGTGCCAGGTGAAATGGCCCTCAGCCGTCGTGCTGTCGCTGAATTCCCAGAACACCTGCTCCCCTTCCGTGAAATCGCAGATGCTGAGGATGAATTCGCAGCCCGCACCGCCAACCCAGATCTCCTGTGGACAATCGGAATTGTAATCCCCAGAGCCCGTGCACGCCACAACGCCTTGCGGGCAATCCACGGTGACGTACTGCACGCACAACTGCCAAGGTTCATTGCCAATGTCGAAAGGCAATGTGATGGCGAAACCGCCTTCCTGAAACACCTCGCCGTTGAGCGTGTAGACCAATTCCACGCCCTCCGGATACCCCGTGGGGATGACCATGATGACGCTGTCATTGGCCACGCTGTCCACCAGGAGCTCGAGTCCGCACTCCGGCTCGGTGCATCCGGTCACCTCCACAGTGGTTTCCAAGGTCACACCCTGCGGGCAGAGGTCCGAGGAATAGCTGACCGTGACGGGATACGTTCCGTCTCCGCCAAAGGCGTGCTCCACGGCGTGGCCTCCGGTCAGCAGGTCGTCCCCGAAAGTCCACGTCGCGGACTCCCCACTTTGGGACGGCCCCACCTCGAAGCCCCACTCGCAGTCCGCAAACTGGGTGGCCTCGATGGTTTCAGGGCACTGCAACACATTGAGCTCGTCACAATCCCCGAATAGGTGAAGCTCCATGATCTGAGCGAGCGAGCCGAATCCACCGGGCAGAACCTGCATGTACAAGACCCCGTCGATGTCCCCCTCCGTGGTGAGCTGGGCCAACAGGACCCGTCCGTCCTCGTCAGGGAGGCCGTTGGTGTTGGTGGGCACGACAAACCAGGCACTGCCGATGTTGTCGTCGATGGAGAAGCTGTCGCCGTTCTCGAATTCGGTGATGAACGGACTGCCGCTGCTCATGACCACCTGAGGACAATCCTGACCAATACCGGCATCCGGGGGGCCATCAATGCCAATGGTCAACCAACTGTCGTACTCGAGTTCCGGAAAGAGGTCGAACAGGATGGGGTTGGAAGCACAGGGAAACTGGCTTCCGTTGGGGTCCTGGTACCACTCGGTGGTGGTCACGAGGGAGGTCGGGTTCTCGATGTCACCGAAGACCGTGGTGACCACATCGGCCGGACCCGGCAGCGTGACATACAGGCGGTAGGTCGTCATGCCCTCGAGGGGGCCTTCGTTGTGGATGGCGACCACCTCCACATCGAGGCAGACCGGGCCATCGACCAACAGGGGTTGGGCCGTGGCACAGGCCGCCACGGACAAAAAGAGGCTGAAGAAAAAGGGACGCATGATTCGTCGAGAAGCGGCGTAAGAAAAACGAAGGCGGAAAGCCGAGGGTTGCATGTCAGGCATCCACAAACCTGGAGTCGGTGGGCATCACGGTCCCACAATGACTGCAGGTCCGGAGTTCCTCACTGCCATAGAACTCCCGGAACCTTGGAAGGAAATCCTTCTCGATGTCCCGCAGCTCGAAGTAGGTGTCGTGCAACTTGTTGTTGCACTGGTCGCAGTACCAGAGCAGGCCGTCCTGCATGCCACTGCCGGCGCGCTTCCGCTCGATCACGAGGCCGAGCGATCCCGCTTCCCGCATGGGGCTGTGCGGCACCTTGGCCGGATGGAGGTACATGTCGCCTGGGCCCAACTTCATGTCGACCGCCTGGCCATCCTCCTGAATGCGCACGGTGATGTGGCCCTCCAATTGGTAGAAGAGCTCCTCGGTCTCGTTGTAGTGGTAGTCCTTCCGTGCGTTCGGCCCCCCCACGATCATCACGATGTAGTCGCCGCTCTCGACGTAGAGGTTCTTGTTCCCGACCGGCGGCTTGAGCAGGTCACGGTGCTCCTCAATCCACGCGGTGAGGTTGAATGGCTTGGCAATGGACATGGCCTCAAATTAAGCCTCCGCGGGCTTTTCCTTGACCGGCTTCCCCACGAGATACACCCCGGCGAAGATCAGCGCGCCGAAGGCCAGCAACGGCCAACCGGTGTCCACCATGTAGTCAGTTCCACCAAAGTGGGCCTGCGCCACGCTGAGCAGGGTCGCCAACAGCGGCTGCAGGTAGATATAGACGCTAACCACCGTGGGCTGGACATGCTGCAACGCGAAGATGTTGAGGAGGTAGACGAGGAACGTGGTCGCCAGCACCACGTAGGCCACCCCGGCCCACGCCCGGGCATCAAAGGCGGACCAGTCGATGGCGGCGGCCTGGTTCCAGCCGATGGGTGTGGTGAAGAGCCATCCGAACAGGAACACCCACGTCACCACGGTCAGCGGACGGTATTTGGCCATCAGCGGCTTGACCCCGACGAGGTAGAACGCATAGCTGGTCGCGTTGATTAGGATCATCAGGTCCCCTTGCCAGGACGCGTGGATTTTGGTGCCGGATCCGCTCCAGATGAGGATGGCCGCTGCCCCGATGCCGCCGAGGATGACCCCGACGAGCCGGCGCCGGACGATGGGCTGGCCCAGCATCACGGCACTGGCCAACAGCACCAGGATGGGGTTGACCGTCATGATCAGGCTGGCGTTGACCGGGCTGGTGGCGTTGAGCCCATTGAAGAAGAGCAGCATGTTGATGCCGACCCCGGTCAGGCCGCAGAAGGCCATGCGCGGCAGGTCCTTCCGCTCCACCTTCTCCGGCCGGACCAGCAGCAACAGACCGAACAACACCAGCGCCCCGGTCACGCGCAGCACGATGAATCCGCTCGGGCCCACGAGATCCGGCATGAGGCCCTTGGCCACGAGGTAGTTGCCCCCATAGGTCAGGGCCACCACGGACAGGGCAATGTGGGCGAGCAGGCGCTTCACGGCGAGGTCAGGGCAAATCCGATGCGCAGAATCAGCCCTTCAGGGCAGCGCGGGCGCCTTCCACGGACGCCTTGGCGGAGCCGGCGAAGACCGCGTCATCGGTCAACAGGACCGGGCGCTTCAGGAAGGTGTACTCCTCGATGATGAGCCGGCGGTAGTCGTCCTCGCCGAGGTCCATGTCCGCCAATCCCATGGAGCGGAACTTCATGGCGCGGCGGCTGAACAGGGCCTCGTAACTGCCGGCGTGGGCCTTCATGGCGTCCACTTCCTCGGCCGTCACGCCGGAGGCCTTGATGTCGCGGATCTCCGCCCCGCACGCGGCGGGCTGAAGGTCGGCGTCGATGCGCTGGCAGGTCTTGCAGGTAGGGAGGGTGAAGAATTTCATGGGGTCAATCGTGGAGAAGGGTGTCGATGGCGGTCAGCGCGGGGTTCAGGTCAATGGGCACGTCGCGGTCATTGTCCACCACCACATCCGCCAGATGCTGCACGGGCTCGAGATAGGTGATGTCGCCGGGCCGCACGTGACGGTCCCATTGGTATTGGATGATGTCGGGGGTCAGGCTGCGCTCCGCCTGGTCGCGCACCATCCGGCGGGCCAAGCGTCGCTCGGGCGTCGCGTGGACCAACACCGAGAGGTCGAGGCGGCTGCGCACGCCCTCGTCGTGGAGCATGAACAGCCCGTCGAGGAAGACGACCGGCACGGCCGGAATGTGAAGCGGCTCGGGCTCGACCCCGGGCTGGTTGAACGTGTAGCTCTGGATGTGCAGGTCCCGGCCGGCCCTCAACTGGTCGAGGTCCGCCGCCAGCCGGTCCAGCGCCAAGGCGCCCGGCACGTCGAAATTGGGCTCACCGTCCGCATCCCGGGGAACCTCCCCGATCGGGCGGTAATAGTCGTCCATCCGCAGCACGGCCGCGCGGTCCCCGTAATGGTCCAGCAACCGGCTCACGACGGTGCCCTTTCCGGAGGCGCTTCCACCGACCACGCCGACGATGTGGGTCCGTTCACTCATGTCCGAGAAGTTGATTGGCCATCGCCCGGTCGTTGGCCAGGCGCGGCACCTTGTTCTGCCCACCGAGCTTGCCCCTGCGGGCCATGGCGTCGTGGAAGGCGCCTTGCGGCAGCGGGTTCAGGACCGCCATTCGAAGCACCGATCCCGTGATCAGGTCGCGGTAATACGGGTTGCGCACCTGCAATTCAGCGTCCAGCGCCCGGGCGAAGGCCTCGGGGTCCGTTGGCACCTCCGCAAACTCCACGAACCATTCGTGGTAGGGCAGTCCATCGGCGGGGTTGACCTCCGGGGCGACGTGGAATTCGACCACCTGACCGCCCTGATCTGCCACAGCCTTGGCCATGGCGCCCTCCACCTCCTCGGCGATGACGTGCTCGCCGAAGGCACTCGTGAAATGCTTGATGCGGCCCGTCACCAGCACCCGGGCCGGTGCGAGCGACACGAAGCGGACCGTGTCGCCGATGTCGTAGGCCCACAGACCGGCATTGGAGGTGATCACCACGGCGTAGTTGACGCCCATCTCGACCTCGCCGAGGCCCAGGCGGCGGGCGTCGGGCTTGCCGTATTCATCAGCGGGAATGAACTCGAGGAACAGGCCGTCGTCCGCATTGACCAGAAGCCCCTCCCCCGGCTCCCCGTCCTGGTAAGCGAGGAAGCCCTCGCTCGCCGGATACGTCTCCACCCGTGGCACGTCGCCGCCAATGAGCTCCCGGAACCGGTCGGCGTACGGCGCATAGGCCACACCGCCGAAGACGAAAAGCGAAAAATTCGGGAAGACCTCCAGGACGTTGGCCTTGCCCGTGTGCTCCAGCAAGCGCTCGAAGTACATCTGCACCCACGACGGAATGCCGCTGATGAGCCGCAGGTCCTCCCCCGCCGTCTCCCGCACGATGGCGTCGACCTTCTCTTCCCAGTCCTCGATGGTGTTGGTCTCCCAGGACGGCAAGCGGTTGCGCTGCAGGTAGGACGGAATGTGGTGCGCCACAATGCCACTGAGCCGACCGAGCGGGACACCGCCCTCGGTGTCGGTCAGCGTCGGGCTGCCTTGCAGGAAGATCATCTTGCCCCCGACGAACTCCGCGCTGCCGGTGCCGGCGACGTGGTGCAACAGGGCCCGGCGCGCTGCGCCGATGTGGTTGGGCAAGCTGTCCGCCGTGAGTGGGATGTACTTGGCGCCGGAGGTCGTTCCGGACGTCTTACAGAAGTACTTCGGCAGGCCCGGCCAAAGGACGTCCCGTTCTCCGGCCACCACCCGTTCGACATAGGCCTTGAGCCCTTCGTAGTCCCGCACGGGAACCGCCTTCCTGAACGCCTCGGCCTGTTTCGCCGGGTCGTCCATCGCCGCGATGTCCGCAAACCCGTGGTCCCTGCCGAATGCCGTGCCGGACGCCCGTTCGAGCAACGCAGCGAGGACGCGGGCCTGGGCCGCGGCCGGATCGGCGTTGCGCGCCCAATCCCGGCGGCGCTCCCGCGCAGCCCACGGTCGCGCAAGGCGCCCTTTCCACCCTCCTCCGGCAGTGTTCGGCATGGCCCGAAAGATAGCGGCCCGCCCCCCATGCAGGGAGCGGGCCGCCCACGTCTTGTCGACGCGAAATCAGTGCTGCACGCGCATCTTCTTCGTCACGCGGGCATCGCCGGTGAGCAGGGAGTACGTATACATGCCGTCCGCCAGGGCAGACGCATCGTAGACCACCGTGTGCTCGCCAGCCGGGCGGGCACCGAGATCGACCACGTCCACCAGACGGCCCTGCAGGTCGCGGAGTTCGATCATGAAGTCACCGCCCCAATCGGAGGTGAAGGTGAAGCGGGTCTCGCCGTTGGTCGGGTTCGGGTAGTTGCCCTGGAGGTGGACGCCGTTGTAGGCGCCCAACACGTCCACGCTCACCACCGGGCAGGTGATCAGTCGGACAGCCGGCGTGGCCGTCTGGGACGTGAACCACACGAATTCACCGCTTCCCGCCTGCTGGTAAATGATGGTGCTGTTGTCCGTGTCGCTGTTGCCGTTGCCCAGAACCGTCAACTCCAGGTCTTCCCAGTCGAATTCGGTGACGACCGCACCGGCGTAGAAACCGGGGGAAGCGAGACCCTCGACGGACACCTCGATCTCGTCCTCAAAGGCGAGCGGGTAGTACACCGGGTTGTCGGCCGTTCCGGCCCAGTTGGCGTCCGACGTGAACTCGGCGAACTCGTATGGAGAGTCACTGAGGCCCACCTCCGGGTCCTGGTCAATCCAACGGATTTCGAAGTCAATGCCCGTGGACAGGCTCGGTCCAAAGGCCACAGCCAATCCGTACAAGGTGGTTCCCTCGTTGTGGAAGGTGAAGCGGTTTCCATAGCCGGTTGGCTCATAGAAGTCGCCCTCATCGTCAAAGCGCGGGCCGAGTTCCACATCCAAGGTGCCAGGGTTGTCGTGGCCGAACTCGCATTCGGTGTATTCCATGTCCATCTCGAGCGAACCGGCATCGGCCACGCTGTCGCTGGACATCGACGCACGGAGGGTGTACAGCCCTTCGGTCTCGGGCTCCCAGCCCGTCTCGATGTACAGGGTGTCCTGCGGGTTGGCGGGACAGTTGTCGTTGTTGGCGAAGGACGGCGCCGTGAACGGCTCGGTCTCCGTCGTGCTCAACACGGTGCCGGCCTCGTCGAGGACCTCCACGGTCACCACGCAGTTCTCCTGATTGGCGAAACCGCTGTTGCGGTACAGCACACCCGCCAGCACGCCGCCATCGGAGGCGGGAATGGCTTGGTCCATCGGCGTCACGCGGTACTCGAAGAGGAAGTAGACGTCACCGTTGGTCAGCTGCACGAGCTCGAGGTCGTGGGCAATGGGGTTGGCTTCGATGCGGATGTCGTCGATGCCCCAGTAATAGTGGCTGTATCCGTTGCCCACAGTCGGGTTCTGGCGATAGGCGAACCGGATGTCCACAGCGGATTGACCCGCGGCGGCGCAGCTGATGTCCAACCCGGTCACCAGCGGGTTGGCGCTGGCGGTGTTGGCGGAGGGGATGAACGTACCACCGGCCTCGAAGGAGGTCCAGGTGCCGCCACCGTCCGTGCTCACCTCGACGAAAATCGGGATGTACGGGTAGCAGCAGTAGCGCAGGTATTGGTCCCAGCTGATGACCACGCTCTCCAAGCCACTCATGTCGAGCGTCGGCAAATTGAGGTAGCCCTCGGTGTCCTCGACACCGCTGCTGATCGGGGTGTTGTAGTAATCGCAGTCGAAGATCATCCACCCGTTGTCGGACGTCTCGCTGTTGAGGCCCCCGATGTTGGTGCTGAATTCACCGGCCGGCGGCTGGACGCCGGATGCCGTGGCGTCCTGGTAGTATCCGTCGCCTTCTGCGGCCACATATTGCCAGATGGTCACGTCCGGGCTGCTGTCCTCCACGGTGATGGCGCCGTATCCATTGTTTCCGGCGAAGCCGTTGGCGAAGTCCTCGTAGAAGAAGGTGATGGTGGAGTCGCCTCCGCCGCGCAGGCCCTTGGCCTCGGCTCGGGCAACCTCCTCAAGACCGAGGAGTCGGCTGGTCTGGAGTTCCTGCTCCGTGGCCTTGCGGGGCAGTTCGGTGGCCAACTGAGCGGACACCTGAAGGGCCACCAGGAAACAGGCGGCGAGGGTAAGAATGTGCTTCATGATGTGAATTGGGTCGCCAAAATAACCCGCCGATTCCGTTTCGCATTGCCTGAATCCGCCAGACAAGCAAAAGGGGGGCCGAAGCCCCCCCTTTCCGCGATCGATGGACAATCGGATTACTTGATCACCAGCTTGCGGGTGGCGCGGGCGCCGTCCACGATGATGGTGTAGGTGTACATGCCTGCGGTCAGGCCCTCGAGGTCGAGGACGGCACGCTGGGTGCCGGCCGGCTGCACGCCCAGGTCCATGCGGCGCACGATGGCACCGGTCAGGCTGGTCACTTCGAAGGTCACGTCAGCAGCCGCGTCGAGGGTGAAGTCGATGCGGGTGTTGCCGGTGGCCGGGTTCGGGTAGGCACGGCCGAGCTCGAAGCCCTCTCCTGCCACGTTGTCCACGCTCATGGTCGTCGTGGCGCTCGGGTCGAGGTTCAAGCGAACCATCGGGCAGTTGGTCGTGTAGTACCAGTCGTAGGCGCTTCCGGTGCCGAACGGACCGTAGATGAAGGCGGTCTGGGCGTACTGCGGAATGCTCGTGCCGATCTGGACGTTGTCGCCACCGAGGTGCTCGAAGCAGGCCATGACGGCCTCACCGGCTGCCACGTCGTAGGGCTCCTCCAGGGCGAAGGTGTACCAGGTCACGTCGCCGTCTCCGCTGTTCAGGAAGTCGGACTCGAGCTGAACCTCCTCGGAGGTGGACACGAGGCCGTCGTACTGACCACCGCCGTTGTTCCACTCGAAGAAGTCGAACAGGTGGCACACCACCTCAGCGCCGATGTCGGAACCGTCCATGATGGCCACGTCGATGCCATAGATGGTCATGTCGTTGATGGCGTCGTACGGCACACCCGCGATGAAGTCCACGGTACCGTCAGCCGGGGTCTGGCCCACGAAGGTGCCGTTGTCACGTCCGTACTGGTACTGGACCACCTCGATGGCCTGCTGGGCAGCGTTGTCGAGGGGGTACTCGTCCGTGCTGTCGGAAGCGACGGTGTAGTCAAACGTGTACGTGCCCTGTCCCGGAGGCGTCCAACCGGTTACACGCAGGGTGTCGGTCTGGCCGTAGGCGATGTCCATGCCGGCGCTCATGCCGCCGTCAGCTGCACTGCCGTTCACGGCCACGGTGAGCATGGAGTTCGGCTGAACAGCGGTACCGAGGCCGGTCACGGCCACAGCGAGGTCCAGCGGAGCCAACTGGCTCTCCGGCCACACGGAAGCCTCCCAGAGGCCGGTGGTC
>Ga0160423_10002774_pt1 | contig 14618 bp, 18 predicted proteins | sample CRUFie14St8metaG_FD_108191 | JGI IMG/M metagenome (GOLD analysis project Ga0160423, IMG submission 108191) | Marine microbial communities from the Costa Rica Dome - CRUD Field 142mm St8 metaG | ecosystem: Environmental > Aquatic > Marine > Oceanic > Photic zone | place: Costa Rica: the Eastern...
ATGGAGGATGATTGGTGATAGTAGTTTACTCTATACTATTTGTTTTAATTATACTTCTTGCCAATTATCTTTATCCAGATTGGTAAGTCGATAAATAATAAAAAAGTCTATAAGAATGAGCACCCTTCGTATAAACAATATTGAGGCCAAGTCTGTTCCTGCAAGTCCAACACTTGATGAGAAGGTGAAGATCACCAATTCTACTGGTGATGTCCTTGTTCATCTTGATGGTAAGACATCTGGCATCACAACTATAGGAATTAATACAACAGCAAGTAATATAACTTTTGATGCGAATAGTAATATAAAGGTAACGGGTATAGTAACTGCGTCAGCATTTAAATTATCAAATGGAGATGATGTTGGAGTAACAATAAACAATAATGCAAACAATAGAATTATAACTGGTAATACTGGAACAACTCTTGAAGCAGAATCAACACTTACTTATGATGGTAACACATTGAAATTTGGTGGAGGTTCAGCACCTTCAAGCACCGATTATTACGATGATATCGTAATTGATAATAGTGATACTGCAAGTGGTGCTGCTGGTGGTGCAGGAATTAAATTGTACTCAGGTAATCAATCTTGGGGTGGTTTTATATTTGGTGACAGTGACGCAGATCAAGTTGGATTTATCAAGTATTATCACAATAGTGATTATATGTCTTTTGCTTCCTCTGGCACAACAAGACTTCGTATTGATTCAGCTGGTGGGGGATCAATAAGAGCTTTGAACAGTACTGGAGGGTTTACCGTTCCTAAAGGGACAGTTTCACAAAGAGTTGGTGTCGTAACTGAAACCGGAATGATTAGGTACAATACTGATTCTAATCAGTTGGAATTATATAAGGGATCTGAATGGGCGATTATCACCGCAAAGACTCCTTCCTTTACATTATCTTATCTTGTCATCGGTGGAGGCGGTGGCGGTGGTGGTAGTTTCCGTGGTGGAGGTGGTGGTGCTGGTGCATATCGCACAAACTGGAATAATGAAAATCAAGGTGGTGGACAATCTTCAGCTTCTGCTAAAACAGTTACTACTGGAACCGCATATTCAGTTGTTGTAGGTGCTGGTGGAGCTGGAGTTAGTGGACAGAATGGAAATAATGCAGATCAATCTAAATTTGACGACATAACTGCTGACGGTGGAAGTGGTGGTGGAAAATATGTAACTGCTGCAAACACTAACACTGGAAATGGTTCTGGTGGTGGAGGTGGTGGATACTCTAACGTAGGTACATCAGGTGGTGCTGGTGGTACTTATGGATATGCTGGTGGTGGCGGATCCAATGGTGCACAATGTGGTGGTGGTGGCGGAGGTGCTGCTGGTGCTGGTGTTGTCGGTGGTGGCGGTGGCACTAATGGTGATGGTGGATCTGCACTTGCGAGCACAATCACGGGATCATCGGTATTGAGAGCTGGTGGTGGAGGTGGTGGTGCCTATGAGTCTGGTAATAACTACCCAATCGGTGGTGGCGGTGGTGCTGGTGATGGTGGTCACGGTTATCAAGTTGGTAAGGACGCAACTGCTAACACTGGTAGTGGTGGTGGTGGATGTCCGGGTGCTTCAGGTCAGAGAGGTGGTAATGGAGGTAGCGGAGTTGTTATATTAAGATTCAACAGTGCTTATTCATTTTCTGTTTCGGGTGGTGTCACATACAGTGAAACTGTTGTTGGTAGTGATAGACTTGTGACAGTTACGCAAACTTCAACCAATACACAGACAATAACATTTACTTAATATTGTATTATTTTTTTAATATGATATAATAGGATATCGTCTGATTGTTATGAAAGACTTATCTTTGAGAAGATTTAAAAGTGAAGATAAAGAAACACCTTTTGCACCAACATGGGATTATACTATAGTTGAGGGTCAAATTGAGGATGTTGATTTTGATTATGTTGCAAAATATTTGTTAGAGAAGAAAAATGATATTTTAAAAATCAAACCAAGCAAAGGGGATGGATATACAGGTCTTGGTGGTGACTCTGTAACTGCTAGACATGGTGATTTTAATATATTTAATTTTGAAGATGATGAAATTAATAAATTAAAATCAAATATTTTGTTTCTTCATAGCCAATTGATTCAAAATATTGGTGCAGATGAATTTAACAAATATAGATTTGATGGTTTGTACATACAATGTTGGTATAATGTAATGAAAAAGGGAGAAAGAATTTTACCTCACATTCACGACATTGCTTCAGTATGTTATCTGGGTGGACACATAACAGTGCAATGTGATAATACATATACTGGTTATATAAATCCTGTTAACCAAATATCAAAACCCGATTCATACAAAAGTAAAAATAAGGTAGGTAAACTGACATTGTTTCCTAACTACATTCCACATTATACTAATAAACATCATGGAAATAAGGAAAGAATTACAATTGCTTTTGATCTGATGACAAGAAAAGATCATATCAATGATAACTATGTGAGTTTAATAAATAACTAAAAAATATAATGAGTATTTTAAACGTAGATCAAATATCACCGATTGGAAGTGGATCGACAATCACTGTGACGGCCACAGAAACAAAAACCGGTGATATCACAATAGGAACTGGTACAAGTATTTCCAGTCCTGCTGGAAATACTTTAGTACTTGGAACTAATAATGTAGAAAGACTTCGTATATCTGCTAATGGTAATGTAAATATTGGAACTGGAACTCCACAACAACAATTAAGTGTTACAGGTTCAGGAACACCACCAGTTTATATTGGAGGTGCTAATCCGGGTATAAAATTTGAGGATACCAATGCTTCAGGAACACCCATATCTTACATTTATGCATCTGATGGGCAATTAAGTTTACGGGCAGATGATGGAAATGAAACTGGATCTTCACATATTGAATTTAAAGTTGATGGTAGTGAAAAAGCTCGCATCGACTCAAGTGGTAATTTATTAGTAGGAACCACTACTGCTGCAATATCTGCAGGTAAAGGACTGATGATGGCTGATGCTGCTGGTGCAAGAATTAAACTTTGTGACAGTGATCAAGGGGTTACTGCTAATGATGGATTTGAAATTATAGCAGGTAATGGTGGTACAGGATACATTTACAACAGAGAGAACCAATCCATAGTTTTTGGAACTAATAATACAGAGCGTATGCGTATAACTCACGAAGGCTCTGTTGGAATAGGAACTGATAGTTCTACCTATGAGTTAGAGATACATGATGGTAGTGGTGCTGCTGCCCTAAGAATGAAAGATGGTGCTAATAATGTAATAAGTGACTTAATTGCAGATAGTACAGGTGGTCATTTACGGACTGTTTATAATCACCCCTTTAGATTTTCTACTAATCAAGTCGAAAGAATGCGTTTCACGAATGATGGTCGAATACGTGCAGGTACGCAGAGTGCTTATTCAAATGAGAGATTTCTTTTCTATTTTTCTGGTACTGCTGATAATCAAGATTGTTTTACGATACAAAATCATAATTCTTATGAAAATACATCCCTAATCATTAAACATGGTAGAGGTGGTCTTTCTGGATATAGTGGAAAGATGATCTCATTTAGAGGAAATGATAACTCTGAAGAGGGTTCTATTGTTACTGGCACAACTTCAACATCTTTTAACACATCATCAGATTATAGACTTAAGGAAAATCAAGTTTCAATATCAGATGGAATTACAAGATTAAAACAATTAAAACCTTATAGATTTAACTTTAAGAAAGATTCCTCTGTGACAGTTGATGGATTTTTTGCACATGAGGTTTCTTCTATAGTCCCAATTGCTGTGACAGGTGATAAAGATGCAATGAAAAAAATATATTATGAAGAGGGAGAACAACTTCCATCTGGTAAAAAAGTGGGAGATTTTAAAGAATTTTCATCAACAGAAATATCTCCACAATCAATGGATCATAGTAAACTTGTGCCTCTCTTGACGGCAGCCCTACAAGAGGCCGTCACCAAGATTGAAATTCTTGAAGCAAAGGTTGCTGCTCTTGAGAGTTCATAAATAACTAAAAAGATATGTCAGATATTCGTTTTAATCAATGGTTACATCAGTCGGGAACTGGGGGAGTTACTCAGTTGTCGAGTGGTCATGTCGGTATTGGAACCACAAATCCTTTGATACCTGTTCATTCAGGTAATAATGCAGTATTAAATGTTGGTGTTGTAACTGCAAATAACATTTATGCTGGAACTCTTAATGGTACTCTCGCACTATCAGATATATCAGGAATCACTGGATCATTTACAAGTGATCTAACGGTTAATGGTAACTTAGATACTTCAGATAAAATAAGACATGTAGGAGATACAAATACAGCGATAAGATTTCCTGCGAATGATACTATTACATTTGAAACTGGTGGTTATGAAAGACTTCGCATTGACTCAGATGGTAGATTTGGTGTTAATACAACTAATCCAGATTCAACCTTTAGAATGGATTGTGCTGGAAGTATCAGATTAGGTACTGGAAGTTATGGATCAAGACTTCAGTTCTCTCGTAGTGGATTAGGTGATGAGTTAGTTATTGGTGTAGATGGATATGGTAATTCCACATCGGATGAAGCAACAATTCAATCATCAATTAATTCTCCTAGACCTTTAGTATTTGCTACTAATAATGCAGAAAGACTTCGCATCCATTCAAGTGGTGCGGTGATGATAAACACTACTAACTCATCATCAAGAACATTAAATCTTAATGGAACTTTTGGAATATTAAGTACTAATCAGAGTGGTGTAATTGATATGTCTGTAACTGATGCTGGTGTAGCATCAATTGGCCCATATGTCGCTGGTGGTTCATCATTAATATTAAAAACTAATTCATCTGGTTCAGGTGTTGCTGAAAGATTTAAAATTGACTCAGATGGTAAATTCTATAAAGGTGGAAATCAATTCTATCCACTTGTAAATTATGTTGAGGTTGCTAGCTTTAATGGTGTAAGTGTTTCATCTAATTCTTATACTGACCTAAGAACAATTTACTCGAGCTACTCACCCAAAAAAGCAGGTAATCGAATTGTGATACATCATCAATCACAATTGTGGCAGGGTGGTAATGCTGATGGAAATGGTGATGCAATGTGGAGGATACAAAAAAATGAAGGTAGTGGTTGGAGTACTGTTATTTCTAATGAACGTATTATAGGTAACATGGATGGTCGAAATTATGTTGGAAGCAGTGGACTGGCAAGACATCATCGTACCGTTCATCTTATGGGTAGCTTTATAAGTAATGGTAACAACTTTGATTTAAAATCTCAAGGTAAAGTAGACCATACAAACGTTTCTTTACAATGGTATCATCATAGTGAAAACATACTTCAAATTTGGGAATACGAACTAGGTTAAAATTATGTACGATCATTTAATCTCACAAACACTTATTGGTATTGGCATCAAACAATTTAAATTTGATGCAGGTATCGTAGATGAATCCACTTACCTATCAAAATGCCAAGAGGTTGTTGGAGTAACAACAACTGGTGAGTCAATTCTTGGAACACCATCTAAAAACTGGGCAACCTTCAAGGCAAAATATGATGAATTGGAAACAAAATTTCCGATGGAAGAATTGAGAATGATAAGAAATAATAAACTTACGGAAACCGATTGGTCTCAATTAGATGATGTTCCTGTTGGAATTAGAAGTAAATACCAATCATATCGTCAAGCACTTAGAGATCTTCCAGCGAGTGCAGATCCAAAGTTAGATGATACAGGTTATCTTGATTATTCATCAATTACTTGGCCGAACGAACCATATAAATAACTAAAAAGCATAATGGCATATATTGGGTTAAGACCTACAGCAGGAGAAAATAATTCTTTTCGTATCCTTGATACGTTATCATCTTTTACTGCAACTTTTAATGGATCTTCAGCGTCAGTTGTAAGTCTTTCTGCTGATACGATTAATATACCAGAGCATCGTTTTGTAACAGGACAGAGAGTAAAATACACACATGGTGGCGGTGGTGTTATCACCGGATTAAATCAGAACGGTTTTTATTTTGTAATCGTAGTAGATCGTAATTTAATACGACTGGCATCCAGTGCTTCAAATGCAAATAATGGAACTCAAATAAATTTAACTGGTTTAGGAACAGGCACAGCTCATACTTTAAATATATCATTTGATGGTGTTAATACAAAATTTAAAATTACTCATAATGATGGAAGTCATGCATCTGTGACTCGTGCATCACAATTAATGATATCTGTGAATGGAGTATTTCAACAACCACATGATTCAACAACTCCATCATCAGGGTTTGGAATTGATGCAGACTCCGTTCTTGTATTCTCAACTGCACCAAGTAGTTCGGATAATATATTTGGATCAATACTATCATCAAACATATCTTCGTTTGAGATATCTGATAATGATATTGATAATTTTACAGGTGATGGTAACACCACCAACTTTACAATGTCAAAAACTCCACCAGATCCAAGAAATGTTCTGGTAACAAATAATGGTGTAGTTCAATATCCAAATGATTTATCAAATACAAGAGATTATACTGTAGCGACTGATTCAAACGTATTGTCATATACAACAGCACCGGGTAATGGTGTTAAAATTCAGGTAAGACATATTGGTTTTGCTGGTGGTGCTGGTGGAGGTGGTGGCGGTTTAGTATCGTCAGTCTTTGGAAGAACAGGAGATGTAGTTCTAACAAATAATGATGATATAACATTAAGAAATATTACTGGTGTAGCTGCGACCTTTACAGGTTCCGTATCAATTGGTGGAACATTAACATATGAAGATGTAACGAATATTGATTCAGTTGGCATCGTTACTGCCCGAACTGGAATTAAAGTTCTTGCTGGTGGTATAAATGCAGTAGGTGTTGTAACAGCGACTCAGTTCAAGGGAGATGGATCACAACTTACTGGGATAATTTCCGGAATTACAGTCAAAGAGGAGGGAAGTGCTTTATCAACACAGGCAACTACTCTTAATTTTGTTGGTTCAAACGTAACTGCATCCGGAAGTGGTGCAGAGAAAACAATCACGGTTGTTGCTGGTGCTGGTGGAACATTTGCAGCAAACGCAGTTGGTGTTCATACGTCTAAAATCTTAGGTATCAATACAACAACGATTGCCGGATCTGCTACATCTGAAGGTGCTATACAAGTTAGAGGTAATCTTGCTATTGAGGAGGGTTTACTTACACTTGATAGTAACATAGATACATCAGTTTCTGTTCCAGTGGGTAAAAATGCATTACTTATTGGCCCAACAACTGTTGGTGCTGGAGCGACTATCGATGTTGCACAAGGTTCAACTCTAGTGGTGGTATAATAAATAATAATATGACAGTAATTAGACCAAATAGTATAAGTGGTATAACCAGCATAACGTCTCATCAAAATGATGTTGCGTTTTATAAGTCTGATGGTACTGGTGCCAACATAAACAATATAAGTATTCATAGTCCATCAGGAATAATAACTGCATCATCATATCGTGGTGATGGTTCTAACTTAACTGGTTTAGTATCAGTCGCAAATCAAGCAGATAATAGATTAATAACTGCAACAGGAACAACCAATGCATTAAATGGTGAAGCAAATCTAATTTTCGATGGTACAAAATTAGGTATTGGAGGAAATCCTGATGTGGATTTTCATATAAAAAGTGCTGCCCCAACTATAAGATTTACAGATACGGATACGAATAGATTTTCACAAATTTATGCCGTTGATGGTAATTTAAGACTTGATGCAGATAATAGTAATGCACAGGCAGATACAAATATATCATTCAGAACTGATAATAGTGAAAGACTTCGCATCGGAAGTTTAGGACAAATTGGTATTGCTGGTGCAAATTATGGAACATCAGGTCAAGTATTAACAAGTCAAGGTTCTGGTTCAGCAGTTGCATGGAGTACAATATCAACACAAGATACACTAAGTTTTAGAAATCTTATCATCAACGGAGCTATGCAAGTGGCTCAACGTGGCACATCATCTACCAGTAATGGCTACGGAGATTTAGATCGTTGGAAACATGAATATGGATCTGTAAACGAAAATCCAACTTTTGCTCAAGTTTCTCTTACAACAAGTGATACACCATATACTTTGGGATTGACTAAAACATATAAACTTACAAACGGAGATCAAACAAGTGGTTTACAAGCAGCGTCACAAATTAATTTCAATCAACAGATAGAAGCACAAAATATTACAAATAGTGGTTGGAATTATAAATCAAGTTCAAGTTATATAACGCTATCTTTCTGGGTTAGATCAAGTGTCCCACAAAATTTTCATGGTTTTGTAAAAACAACAGATGGAACAAATTATGTCTATCCTTATGAAACTGGAACTCTATCTACAAATACATGGACAAAAATAACAAAATCAATTCCGGGAAATTCAAATCTTACTATTGACGATAATACTGGAGCAGGTCTTCAAGTCTTTCCAATCGCCATTTATGGAACAAATTATACTTCCAATAGTGTCACTAATGATGCTTGGGCAACTTGGGCATCAGGTTCGAGAAGTAAAGATCAAACTGCAACATGGTTCACAACAAATGATTCAACTTTAGAAATTACGGGAGTTCAGCTTGAAGTTGGATCGACAGCCACGGCTTTCGAGCATCGCAGCTTCGCAGATGAACTTAGACGTTGCCAACGTTATTTCCAAAAAGATATAAGTACTAGAGCGTCTTGGAATAGTGGTAATGTATCTGGTAGACAATTTCCGGTAAGATTTATAACAGAAATGAGAGATACACCAACTATATCTTTTTCCAATTTTCAGGGAGCCGGATCGCTTAGTGCATCTGCTGCAAGTAGACAAGGATATAACGCTTACATGAGTGGAACTGAAAGATTTTATGAATGGAGACACACAGCAACTGCGGAGATTTAAAAAATGTATAAATTTTTAGACGACACAACAATTAAAAGACTTTCTGATGGTGCATTCATACCAGTATCTGAAGGTAATTTAGATTATCAACAATTTAAAAAAGACGTTGTTGGTATCGGTATAACTTGTGTAGTGGGTATTGATAGTATTACAACAGTTGATTATGCTGATGCTCGAAAAGCAGAGTATCCACCGATGGAGGATCAATTAGATAAGATCTATCATAGTGGTGTAAATGCTTGGAAGGCAGATATTAAAGCAATTAAAGATAAGTATCCTAAAACTCAAGTTGGTGTAGTTACTACAGTTCTACCTGATTGGGTAACTGAACTATAGAATAAATAACTAAAAAAAGAGATGTCTACTTTAAGAGTTAATGTAATTGATTCAGCAGTCAACACTGAATTTAAAGATACAATCACTGCAAATGGAGATAAGCAGTGGGTAGACTCTTATGGTGTGATAAAAACAAATCGTACAACGATTGCTGAAGATGTGACAATTCCTACAGGCACTAATGGATTATCCACAGGGCCTATATCAATCAGTTCAGGTAACACTGTGACTGTCAATGGAGAGTGGGTGATCGTATGAGTAAATTAATTTTTAACACAGTTGATTCAAGAGCATCAACAACAGAATTCAAAGATATCATAACTGCAAATCATAAAAAACAATGGTTGGACACTTATGGTGTGATCAAGGCATTTAAAAATACGATTGATGAAAATGTTACCATACCTTCAGGTACAAATGGTGTCAGTGCTGGCACAACAAAAATTTCACCGGGATATACTGTCACTGTTAAAGGTGAGTGGAGGATCGTATGACAAGTAAGTTAGTTGTAAATACAATCGAAGCAGATACTGGTATATCATCAGTATCATTTGCGAGTAGTATCAGTTTAAGTTCAACTTCTGTATTTCATCTAGGAGATGCAGGAATTAATATTGGTGCAGACACAAATATAAACAGAGCAGGTAACGGAGTATTAGCATTTAATATTAACAGTAGTGAAAAACTTCGCATCGACTCAAATGGAAAATTAACATTATCAAATTCTGAAGGCATACAACTTTCTGCAAAAACAAGTAGTTTGTATACATCAGATGGTTCAATATCGTACTATGCTTCAAATAATGCTGTATATATTAATGGTGCTGGTGCTTCAGGGTGGATGAGATTAAATGCTGCTGGAACTGCAAATAATCGCACTGCAATCAATATCTATGGACATAGTTATTCCACTCCTGATACAATTGATTTTAGAACTAATAGTAGTGAAAGACTTCGCATTGGGAGTTCAGGTCAAATTGGAATCGGTGGTGCAAACTATGGAACATCAGGACAGGTTTTAACAAGTCAAGGTTCTGGTTCAGCAGTTCAGTGGGCAACACCTAGTTCAGGAGATTATGTAAAAATTCAGAGAGGTACAAATGGTTCTCAAGGAGCTTCAGGTTTTGTTTTTGATAATCTTGATGTAGCTACATATAAATTTTTTGATTTTAATGCTGCTTTTGTTCCCGGAGATGATGGTCAGTATCCATACTTTAGATTTAGAACAGGTGGAGCGAGTGGTGCTGATGTAACTGGTACTCATTATTCTTATGGATATGGTGAATCTTATCCTAGTAATCAATATACTCAAGGTTCTCAAACTGGTCATTCTCAAGTGACTTTATCTGGAACTCTAGGTTATAACACAAATAATGGTGAAGGTTTAAGAATTAATATGAGAATAATGTTTGCTGATGCAAATGATAATGGATCTAGTGGACAACTATCCAATTTTATAACTTATCAGTATATACGAGTTGATGCTAGTGGCAACCCTAGAATGGGTCACGGATCAGCAATATATAATCAAAATACATCAACTTATCCAACAGGGTTTAGATTATACATGGCATCAGGTGGGATCAATTCCAACAGTTTTGGACTTTATGGAATGAAACGATAAATAATTAAAAAAATATATGTCAAGTAATCTCAAAGTAAATACAATATTACCATCAACCGGAACTGCGATAGGTATCGGAACAGCATCCGGTAATGTTGATGTGCTTGGACACATTGTAGGACATAATACTCCAAATATATCTGGTATAAATTCTGTTACAGCAAATAAATTTTATGGTGATGGTTCTAACTTAACTGGACTATCGGGAGTATCAGTCGCAAACCAATCAGACAATAGATTAATAACTGCGACAGGAACAACAGATGCATTAAATGGTGAGGCAAATTTACAGTTCGATGGCACTGACTTATATGTTTCTGATAGTATAAAACATCTTGGAGATACAGATACAAAGATAGCATTTGCTAATAATGAAGTAGATTTTCAAGCTGCTGGTTCTAGTAGATTTAAAGTAACACAATATGCAACATATGTTCAGTCTGGTCATCCACTTGCATTTCTTGCCTCTTCAGGTGCTACACCAAATATGAAATCTGGTGGAACAAATTATCAAGATTTATTATTTACAACTGGTTCAGGAAATCCTACAAGACTTCGCATCTCATCTGAAGGATACGTAACAAAACCTAGTCAACCCGCTTTTCATGCCTATGGAGCTAATTCTTGGACACAATATACAGGTTCTAATAATATTCTAAAACTTCTTAATACTGAATGTAATATAGGAAGTCACTACAAAACCAGTGGAAGTGATGATGGAAAATTTGTTTGTCCAGTGGCTGGTACTTATTTCTTCTATTTAACCATATATTCAGGAAGAACTGATAATAGTCAAGTAGATAATAGTGATTATTTGGCGATAAACTTAGTCTCATCAACTGGAAATTTAGCAAATAAAGGTGGACATCATATAGCTCATTACTATAATGAGGCAGACAGAGATAGCACAAGAACAATGTCATATATAAAAACTTGTGCAGTTGGAGAAAAAATTTATATACAACTTAATTGTAATGGAACAGGTTTTCAAGTTTATGGTGGTCATAGTGGTTTTGGTGGATACCTTATAGGATAAATAACTAAAAAGATATGGCATTTACCAAGATAGTTGGAGCAGGTGTAAGTGAGACCACCAAGGTTACAGTTGGTGTTATCACTGCGACTGAAGGTGTCAAAGGTATTGGAATACACTCAGCTGGCACTGCGATTCATAGTGGTATAATTACATCACTTAACTTTATAGGTGCTGGTAATACATTTGCAGTTACTGGTGGTAAAGTTGATATTAGTATCGCTGGTGGTAGTGGTGGTGCTGTCGGAGCTGGAACCGATAAAGTTTTCTATGAAAATGATATCGGAGTCGCACAAAGTTACACGATCACTTCTGGTAAGAATGCCATGAGTGCTGGGCCAATCACACTTGCAAATGGTGTGGTCGTCACAATACCAAATGGATCCACTTGGAGTGTAGTATAAGGAGAAATTATGCCAGTACAAATTAAAGGAGTTGGTTCTATAAGTGGTCTTGATCAGGGTATTGTTGTAGGTATCGCAACCGCTACAAATTTTAAATCAGGAACAAGTAATGTTCATAGCACAGGTTATGAATGTACAAATGTTAATGCCTCTGGTATAATTACTGCTGCTCAGTTTAGTGGTAATGGTGCAAATTTGACAGGAGTATCTGGATTAGGAACTGCATTAGCAAGTAGTGGTATTCTAAAAGACATATTTTATTTTGATAAAACAATGTCAGTTAGTTCAAATACGACTGTAAATCCACCAGCAAGTGCTTCAACTGCCTATACTCATTTTACAGAGGTGAAAATAGAGGATGGAGTTGAGTTGACTATCGAGGATGGTGATGCTTTAGTCATCGATGTTCTCGGTCTTAATGATACATAAATAACTAAAAATATAAATCATGTCTAAATTAAGGGCAAATCAAATAGTAAATAAGGCTGCTACAGGTGCTCCCACTGCTCCTAATGGTTTGGTCGTAACTGGAGTATCCACAGCAACAACATTTAGTGGTAGTGGTGCAAACTTAACAAGTTTACCTTCTGCTCAATTAACTGGTGCACTACCTGCGATTAGTGGTGCAAACTTAACAGGCATTTCATCTCCATTGGTTGCTTATAAGGCAAAAGAGTTTTTGAGACAAAAATACTCTTTCTCTGGAAGTTCTTTCCATGAAATTGAAACTAATTTTAGAATCAGTCATACTCCCGCTGCGGTAGGTAATACTATTATCTGTCACTGCCAAATTTATCTTGTCATATCAGAGAATACTTATGGTGGTTTGACTCTTGTTACAGATCAAGGTTCTAACTCTGATGAAGCAATGATAGGAGAAAGTTCAACAAGTGGTGCAGTACAAAAGGGAACTATATTGGGTGGAACTTATCTGAATGAAAGCCAAAGACAATCTGGAGGAACCACATGGTTGGGTCAACATATGTGGGGATATCATGTAACTGAGAATACAAATCAACACTTATTCAAATTATTTGGTAGAATGGGAAGTGGAACAAGAAACGTTGGTGATAACCAAATGGGACAATTTATGCAAATGTGGGAATATGAAGGGAACGTAATGCAGTAGTATGAATTTTGATAATTTAATACGTAATAAACCTGATATACATTTTGTTTTATCAGATTTAACTGATAAAAAAATAATAAGTGATTGGAATTATAGTGGTGATGATCCAACTTGTGAAGAAGAATTTAATCAGAGATTTGTAAAAATTGTTCTCAATGAAAAGGGATGGGGTGAACGGGTCACTGATCCATCAAAATTTGGCATAACATATCAAGAAGTTATGTCTCGTTATGATGAGATAATGAAAGAGTTTAATGCTATCAAACATGTAAGAGAAAGAAAATATCCAAAAGTTGAAGAACAGTTAGATCAGCTATGGCATGACATAGATGATGGCATACTAGGAGAGGGGGCAAAGAACAGTAAATGGTATCAGAATATTTCTAAAGTAAAAAACTCGTCTAAGTCCTCAAATCCTAACGACTTGACAGGTTTAGTATAATACATATAATAATGGGTAACAATACAACAACTCTTATGATTAACAAACTAATCACAGAGTTTCCTTTATCTGATGTTCCTGTAGAAAGAAGTATCAGCAAGGAAAAGATAAGCAAATATGCATATACGAAAGATGAAGTAGATGCATTGATTGCTGCTGCAGTCAAGGAGGCTGTCAATCAAGCAAGAGAAATCGATGAAGAGTCAATGGCAAAGCATAATCGTGATGCCACTGTTATAAGCATGATTTTAGGATTCACTACTCTCGCATTATTTGTAGATGGATTACTTAGAATGTTGGGTATAATACCACCATTTATGCACCTTGATGTAAATATTTTAGATAAGATAGAAACTGATGTTATAGATAAGATAAGGCAAGTTCCAATTCAGAAGATTTTGCAATCAGGTTTTAGATGAATGAATTCACAGTTTTAATTTATCTGGTATGTTTTGCAGTGATATGTGGAGCAACCTTTGCTTTTATGTTTAAAAGCATGACAGTGGTGTTTAATGATATGAATAAACCAATAAAAAGAAATATTCATCCTGAGATGGCTGATGTGAAAAGTGGAGAGGAGTTGTTAGTTTTTAGATCGGAGGAAGATAATGATGATGATGACGGAGGAGACGTAGTAATAATTCGTCAGTGACACTTTCGTAACTGGCACACTTGACTTCCTTGCAGGGAGTCTGTATAATAATGTATATACAATTTTATTATGATTGAAGTACTTGTACAGAAAG
>Ga0160423_10002775_pt1 | contig 14614 bp, 5 predicted proteins | sample CRUFie14St8metaG_FD_108191 | JGI IMG/M metagenome (GOLD analysis project Ga0160423, IMG submission 108191) | Marine microbial communities from the Costa Rica Dome - CRUD Field 142mm St8 metaG | ecosystem: Environmental > Aquatic > Marine > Oceanic > Photic zone | place: Costa Rica: the Eastern...
GGTACTGTGTAGTATCTCCGCTCCTAGTTTGTTGTTGAGAGTGGTTGCTGCCCAATTGCTCGATGAGGTAGTTCCCACGGGCACTGCCGTATCGTGCACAATCATGGCCTCGACGTTAGGCCCAGCATTAGCCGGTGCGGTGAAACGGTCTTGACCGTGTATCCTGTAGTCCCACATGGTAGTGCCAGCATACTGCTTGGTGTTGGTGTTCTGCCCCTGCATGTGCAACCAGTCACCGAGAGCCTTGACGTTATCCCTGTCTATCATCGAGATGAGTGCACTCTCGCTCTCGTAACTGACGACTAGGAATGCGTTGGTATACAGACCCTGTGGTCTGACTAGTTCATCGGGTAGGGTGACTGTTGACAGGTAGTTGATGGGTTTGTTCCACTGATTGTTCGTACCAGTGGCATCGCTGTCTTTGAAGTCATACGTTACGCTGCTGTCCCACCCAGCCCCGCTGTTGGTGATTAGATTCAGTTTTGTATAGAAGTTGTCTTTCTGGATTTGCGTACCTAGAGCATTTCCTATTCCGTCTATGGTAGGTGTGCTCTCTGGTGAGCCGTACAGTGGCGCTACGGCTGGTACATTGCTGTGTATGCCCATCACAGTGCCCGCAGTTCCGTATGGTGAGAATGCCAGCATCGGGTGATACGCTCCGAGTCCAGCAGCGTAGCCTGTGGTAGTGGTGTTGCTCGCGTTCTTGGTCACGGTGGTGCTTATCTTGAGGCTGTTCAAGTAGGAGTATCTCTCTCCATGCCATCCTATCGCTCCTACTGGTTTCGTTCTGTCGATAGCGTCTGCTATGCCGGAGAAGTGAACCTGCGTCATATGGTCGCGTGTGCTGTCGTTCTCGTTGTTGAAGCGCATCACACCAGCCTTAGACCATACTGCGAGTGTGTCGTAGTCGGTGTCGATGGTCGGAAAGTCAGCCGTGGTGTTGACGTCTTGATAGGACTCTGGGTCTTCTGGCTTGTTACTACCATACACGCGATTCGGTGCTAGGTAGAATCTGACTTTCCAGTTAGATGCTGATTCGTTGATTACCTCACGCGAGTGGTAGCATGCCCAACTGGTCTTGTTAGCGCTGGTGTCGTGTGCCCTCAGCCAACCAGAGGCAGGTATCTGCTCTAGGTACGTCTGGGTGAATGTGGTTGTACCATCGGTGAAATTGGTGTCTATGAAGTTACCAGTCGTGGCATCGTCATCATACTCATGCACAGCGCCCAAGTTTATCCACCCGTATCGGTCTTGACGCATGGCATTCCCCATAGAGGGCATATGTGTCCCTCCTATCGCTTTGAGAGCGCCTTTGCCGGGGAAGGCGTTGATGGCCGCACCTAGCACTGTGGCGAGTTCCTCACCATTCTGGCAGCGTGTGGCATCCACTACGATGTAGTCCATCTTGGCATCGCTTGTGGTTATCGTCTCAGCGGTGTAAGTACCCGATTGCTGACCCGGCACACCGTCTATGTATTGCAGTATCTTGCCTGTGAGCACACCAGACATTCTGAAAGCAGTGGGGTGTATCTGATTGGCTCTCTCCCAATGCGAGCCACCACCACCGCTCTTCGTAGTAGCCGCTGTGATTCTAGTTGTCTTGACTGCGTGTGGTGGGTTGAATGTCAGTTGGTCATCCATCCAAGAGCCACCGGGGTGATATCCACCGTCCATGTGCCACACTGTATCAGCAGCCATCGTTATTCCGAAGCCAATCGTCGGTGTGTGCATCTTGGGGTGTATGGGTCTGAGGTCTGTCGCGTTGTATGGTGTGTCCGTGTTGCCAGTACCGCCATCATTGAACAGTTGCTGACCGTAGTGCCTACCATGCGCTGGTCTCTGTGACCACTTGCCCTTCATCGTGTATCCAGCAGGTGACTCCCAGTTCACCATAGCACGCCAGTGCCATCCTGCGGTGCTGGTGTAGTATGTCTTGACTGGTGGTAGCAGCACGTTGCTGGAATTGCCTATGCTGTTGGGGAACAGGTTGCTGTTGGGTACGCTAGACCAACTGTTACCCACCACCACTACTCTACCGGGATGGGGTTCAAACCTGTTAGAGCCTAGAGAACTGTCGAAGGATTGGAAGAAAGACTGGTCTACTCCAGTGTCCCCGTCGTCCTGCACCTCTCTGGTGAATGGGAAAGCCTGTCCCGGCCCGAATATCATGTAGGTGGTCTTGCTATCGATGTCTATGCCGTCTAGGTGGTCATCATACCTAGCAGTGGGATGTGGGAATCGTATGACTAGAGGTACTGGCTTTGCCTTGACCACACCAGACGAGTAGGTCGTACCATTGCTTAGGTCTGGACTCAGTATGTTGTTCTTGTTGAACGCTGGTGGTGTTATGTTGCCTCTATGTTGGTTGCAGAGCGCTGTGCCGGGGAAGAATGCGAACATGGCGTTGCAGTCTAACATGGCATGACTGGTCGATATCTCACTGGCATTCTGCAAGCCCGCTACACCAGTAGGCCCATTCGCATACGGGTGTGTGTAGAAGGATGAGTAGTCATTGGCCGTACCGTCATTGACATCCAGCACGACACCGCTGAATCCACCACCGAAGAATAGAGGCACGCTGTGGTCTTCACCGCTCTTGCCACCACGGAAGTAGACTATCGGTTCAGAGAAGACGCTACCTACAGAGCGTATGCCAGCAAAGTCACGAGCCTCTTCCGGCTTGGCGTACAAGGAGAAGATGCTGTCTTTGGTAGGTACGTTGTTGATGCCGACTGGCCAATTCTCACTCTGTGAGTTCAAGTCCCATTGCCAGAAGTTGTTCCCTTGCGTCACGAGGGCATATACATCGTCTCTGAAATATATCCTCTTCTTCTCACCTACAGAGTGTGTGTCTGCGGTCTTGGGTATGAGCACGTTGTATCTCGATGTGCTAGTGACTTTGAACTGCCTAGTAGCCCAATTAGCACCGGGAGTTTGTGATGCGTCGAAGACGCCCATCGGGTTGTCTATCTTGGGTAGTATGTGGTCTCCGTATGTTCTGGTGAATCTCATGCCCTTGAGGTTCTCACGCCATGTGTCGGTGCTGACTGCTCTGTTGTTGGAGTCGACTAGTATCGGAGTTGCTGTGTTCACATTCGGCCCTTTCGCTAGTGTTCTTATCTGTAGAAGGTTGTACGGAATGTAACCACACGCGATTGATTGTCCAGCATCCAGTCTCTCATCTAGTACCGGGTCGAACGCCGTATTGAAGGTGTTAAGCCCGAAGAACCAGTTTGGTTGTGCATGTGTAGCGTCTGGTAGATGTGCACCTTCTATCTCACCGAACTCCAGATGTGCTGCCTTGATGCCCAAGTCCTTGTGCAGAGATGCGGTGAATCTACTGCTCAATGGCTTTACCGAGGTGCTCGTGTTGTATGCCCTTATCTTGATTGAGTCTGGCTTGACGCCCCATTCACCGAACGTCCTGCCATCAGTCGCATACATTTTGGTGCAGTCGAATGTGTGTCCGTCCTCATTGTTTATCTCGTTCCCGGCATTTATTGCGGCAGCAGTTGCTGCGGCTATCACTTCGTCAGTGATTATGGTAGTCCAGTTCTGCACTGGTGATACGAGGTAGTCTCCATCCGCGATGGTTGGCGAGACGCCGTAGAACTTGTTTCCAACCCTCTTCGTGTAGGAGAAGGTGTTGCCGATTTCAGCGCCGTTGACGCTGGCTTGGAAGACACCGTTCTCTCTTGGGTATCCTAGATATGAGAGGGCGTCTTCCTTCTGTCCACTTTGAGAGTTCAACACAGGGAACGAAGTGCTACTAGCATCGCCTTGTGCTTCGATGCTAGTGACTTCCACAGTCTCATTGGCAGTCTGGTAGTCTAGTGTCATCTTGGTGACGACGCTGGGTGATGATACACCATTCCACCTGTTGCCGAACCATCCCTTGCGGTTTTCGACGTTTGTGGACATGGTGCTTCTTCCAGTCGCCTCACCCAAACCATTCATGTGATGGCCTATGGTGAATCCACCATCAGAGACGCTTCTGTCATCGAAGAATATGCACACTTCGTCCTCTATGGTATCTGGTAGGATTGTGTTGTCATTGGAGAACTCATCACCCATCTTTCTGTATATCATTCGTATGCCGGACTCCCTGCCTAGATTGTCCTTGAATCTGAAACCGTATATCGGTGCTGTTCCTACTTTATCGGGCGCTATGTCCTTGACAGGTACATGGCTGGTGTACCCATCGGTGACATCCGAGTTGCCGTACCTGTTCAAGAGGGTCTCATCGTTGGCCTTGCCGTATCCCCATTTTCCAGCGATGGGTGACCAACCGGGCACACCGCTGGCAACAAGACCGCCGAAGTTGACTCTCGCTATCCCTCCAGTTCCCGTCTTGAGTCCTTTAGTCAATGAGGATGAAGAGCCTTTGATGTCCAACGACTCCACACCTACGGTGTTGTTCGATTTCCCGCTGATTGAGTCCGACACCGCACGCATGACATTGCTCTCATCGAACTCAGTGACGCTCTTGACGCTCTCCCCACTCTCCCCGGTAGTGATGTACTGTTGCAGTGTGGTGATTGGTGCGAAGGGTCTACCGTGCTTGTTGAGTGGCATGGGAGCAGGGTGCATGTTCTCCCCTTCCCTCTCGTCTGGCAAGGCCCAGAAGTTACGCCACCTACCGCCATGACCGACTAGGAACTGTGGTTGGTATGGCATCTGTCCCTTGCTGTTATCCAACCAAGCGCAGAAGTTCCTGCCACTCGCACCCGGCACTGTGCTGTGTATGACCACAGTGAAACCCTTGTCTCCGTTGAGGTCTTCCACTTCCCTTCCTATGTGTGCACGGACGTAGCCCATGTGCGTCCCTCTGTCACCATTATCGATGTGCCAGAAGGGAGAGGGGTCGTGTGCCGAACCATTTGCTACTCTGGCTGTCAATGCGGAATGCTGATTGATTAGTCTGACTATCTCCTCCGCTCCCTTCAAAGTATTAGTCACACCGTCCTTCTTCGCGACCTCTCCCAAGTCTATGGTGAGCCTCCTAACGAAATCCATGTCCTTCCATTGTGGAAGATTCTGCAATCTGCTCTCCTCGTGCGATGCCAAATCGAGGGTAGTGCTCCTTATGCCCTTTAGACAGAGGAACGCTGGTATGACTCTCGTTCCGTCTGGTGTGTCCAGCATCGTGGATGGGTCTCTGAGTGTGCGTCCAGCGACTGCTGTGCGACGTTTGATTAGCGCTTGTGTGAACTGGTCTGCATCATCGACTGGTATTCTAGTCATGCTATGCATGTCATCCGCCATTTTGTACAGCGCTACCTCGTTGCGTGTTCTCGGCGTGCTTCCGTATCCGGTGTGATATCCGACGTCCGTGCCCGAGTACGAGTATCCGGTGTGGACGTGATGCCCGTGTGCCTTACCATACAGCCTAGCACCCGCTGTTAGTCTGCCATCAGTGGGTAGGTCAGTGCTCAGATTGGTGTAGGTCGTGCTATCCAACAAGTCCTCTGTGTGCCTGTTGGCCAAGTCATGTGCGTATGCGCTCTCGATGAACTTGGACTGCTGCGTGCTTCTGATGTATGGGTTCTGGGATGGGAATCCATTTGCTACGTCTATCTGCGTAGTCCACGGGCTGGGAGCAGCACCGTTGTAGACGGCGTTTATCTGATGAGTCTCCTTAATCGCAGTCGCACCAGCCTCATACACGTCTTTGGGCCACCCAATCTGCGCTGCTTGTGGACTTGATTGCACTTGCATGTGTATGTCTTGGAAGGCGATGAACTCCCTGTCATGAGCCACGTCATATAGCAGCACACGAGCGTGGTCATCCCCAGAGAGGTAGGGGTCTAGGTACGCTACGGTAGGCGGGTTGCTGATGCCTAGCGAGTTGTAGTTCTCCTCGATTGTTCTGTTCACGTGCTGCACGTAGTTCTGTGCAGTCTCCCTGCATGTGTTGCCGATGAGGAAGTTCTCAAGGGGAGCGCTGTCCCTCGGACTGTCGCTCAGACTGGCTTGACCACCATTGAACTCGCTCCATACTTGCCCTTCATTATAGACTCCTCTGCTCTTGGCGAAGAGACCCTCTACCGCATGTGGGTTGTTGTATGACATGTTCGCCCATACTGTGTCTCCATCCCTCAGACCGCCGGGTGCGTATGGGTTCAACCACTTGGCGTTCAGTATGGCATCCTTGTCCTCGTACTGACCCATCGAGACCCTAAGATTGCATTGGCCACTTGTAGCAGGGCAAGTGCCAGTGAGTGTGATTTCTTGCGTACCATCGGCAGCAGCGGATGCTATCTTGCTGACTGTGCCACACAGACGAATGGATGTAGGCGCTTGGAAGTATAGCACATCGCCCTTTTTCAGATTAGCACCATGCAGGTCATTGAGATTCTTACCAGCGGCAGTTGTGACGGTTATCGTGCTACTAGCGGAAGTCTGAGGGACAGTGCCGAGAAGGTAGGTCGATGACATCAGTTCTCTGTAGAGAGGGGATTGGAAGGTGGCGTCTCCCCTATTTATGCTGTCAGTGCCTATCGAGCCACCATTGACTATCCTCTTCCTAGCAGCGAGGGTGATGGTCTCGCCTTGCAAGGACGCTGGATAGTCAACGGTGTCGTAGTAGGACAGCACTATGCTGTTCTCCGGCGATGTCAGTCCATTCTCATCGATGAACTCTATGTTGCCGTGGTAGTTGTATTCATGCACTGTAGTCCCATCATCATACTCTACCACGTATCTGAGAGCACCTTCGTCGCTCGGTATGTGTGCTACGCTGGCATATCCTAGATTGGGGAACTTGGAGAAGTCCTCTTGCTTCATAGTCAGAATAATCAGTTTGTCGTTCGGGTTACCGGATAGGGTTAGTTCTTCGGCACTCACTACTCTCCCAGTCGCACGCTTGTTGGATATCCTGCTTGCATGTGGATTGGATTCCGGCCCTGCTTTGAACTCGACTGCACTGACATATTGACGCAGCCCGTAATCCACGTTGCCTCCCTGCGTCTTGACGCTCGCAGCGTCATGGTAGTACTCACTGCGATTCTCAAAGTCGGACGATGGGGTGAACTCGTCGGAGGCTATGGGTATCGTCTCTCCTATGACCGGGCCACCGACGTAGAGGGGTATACCTGCTTTCAGACTGGATATGAATCCACTTGAGTAACTGTAGTCGGATGCATTGGAAGCATCGACTTCTGCTATCTGTAGATATCCTAGTGTGTTGCTGTCATTGGGGTCGTTCTCATACCAAGCCCACTCCCCCTCTTTGGTGAATACTCTTCTGAATCTGGGCTGGTTGACACCACCGACAGGTGCTGCTGCACTAGCAGCAGGGAATATCTTGGGGTCGCTTACGTGTATCCTCTGCTGTGATGACTCCCATCTAGTGATGGTAGCGGACTCGACGTGTTTGTTCTGTGCTATGCTGAAAGCGTAGGCTGATTGTGCTTCCCTGTCTGCTGGCGCTGTGGCCTTGTGCCTCCTTCCTACTGGATTGGGATTGTACGTATGTGCGGTGTGAGTCGCATCGACGTGTATCTTGAATGCGTTGTCCGGCCCTACGTTGTCGTGGAAGAACTGGGATGAGAAGACTGGTATCTCTACCAATGCCCTCGTGCTGGCATACTGAGTGCCTAATTGGTAGTCGTGTTGAACGTCGCTCAGAGTCTGGTGCATGCGGTCATTGACCGTGCTTCCGTTCTCCAAGTCGGTATCGTTCCCGAAGTCTGGCTCGCTGTACAAGGTGAAGTTGCCGACTATCGTGACGAAGCCTGTGGTTGGGCCTTTCATCACACCGACGCTGTTGAGCAAATCGCCTATGTTGGTGTATTCCTCCCCTCTTCTTCCTATGTAGTCGTTGCTGCCTATAGCAGAGAGGCTGAACAGGAACGTAGTGCCTGTCTTGTTGTAGTACTTGGCGCTACTGCCATCCGGCAGGTATATCCTGCCTATCTTCGGGAAGCCGTAAGTGCCCCAACTGCTGAGGGAGTCCGAGTCGTTGTTGAGTGGTGACACGTACAGGATACCGTTCTTGGTGCTCCAGTTCATCTCCAGTTTATTCGCTGTCAACGCGTATGCTCTTCTGCTGGAGTAGGACTCGTGTGCGAGTACGCTGTTCTGATACACAGGCTTGGTGTCTATCGCTCCTTGTCCCGGCCCTCCCAATGTGACTGTGACCACCGGCGAGTTAGGCTCTATCTCCTTGACCACGTGTGAGTCTGGGCTACCACTGCCAGTGAAGTTGACAGAACGACTAGTGGCTGCATCTACTATGCCGACGCATCTGATTGTGGTGTATGAAGCGCCTTCCCCCTCTGTCTCCTCTATGCCTCTGACTCTCGCTCTGCTCATCAGAAACATCGTGTTGAATGTGTTGACTTCGTTGGTGGTGTTCAGATTGGTCTTTATCGATGCCAGTTGATTCGTCCTGCGCCTGTCGGATGGTTGCACTATGAAGCGCACGTTGCTTACGTTGGTGGATATCTCCACGTTGTCTATGATGTCGAATACCTCGTGCACGTGACTCGATGATGCCGTCACACCAGTATCGAACTCACCAGCAGACGGACTACCTACGACCACATCCGGGTCTAGTCTCTCATAGAGTCCCTTGTCGCTCAGAGCCTTGTTGTTGATGACCTTGTTCAGAGTCATCTTGTTGAAGACCGAATCACGAGTGCCAGTGGTGCTGGTTGACTCCAGTATGACCTGTGGTATCTTGTTCACCGAGGTGGAGTCCGCTCTGGGTGTGTAGTTGGCAGGGCAGAGACTATCATCAATCGCCGTGTCTGCTGAGTATCCCTCGCTGACGTCCCCCAGCAATGCATGAGGAGACATCAAGTTGGCTTGTGTCACACCTACGCTGGAGGCATCTATCACACCACCTGCTGAGTACAGGGTCTTACCGGAAGCCAGAGCATCGACTATGGCATCATACACGTATGTGCCACCACTGGTGGGTGTGCTACCCGCTGGCACTGTCTTCTCGACCATCAGCAATGGGTAGTATGGTCTGGCAGTGCCTCCACCACCGCTATCGCCCACACCAGTAGCGGTGAATATCGTACCCGGATTGCTATCTGCCGCACCTGCGTTTGTGAAGTCGGTTGTGCCAGTCGAGACTATCCTGTACTGAGTGCCTGTGACGAGAGAGCCGCTAACGACAGTCTGGCTCATGGTCTCCCCAGTGAGGTCTATCGCGTTGTAGTGAATCTCGACATAGGGGGAGAACTTGGTGGAGGTGCTGGTCAACTGTGGGACGTGCAGTAATGCGACTCTGCTTTCCTTTGAGGGGCGAAGGTGGTGATTTCTCACATCGGTATCGTATTGCGCACCGACTAGTGGTGCTGGGCCTTTGAGGAGGAAGGGTGTGAAGTCGAAGTCTGGGCCACCTATCGCTATGAGTTCCTTCTTGCCCGCTGGGGGTGATGATGTGTTCTCGTAGGAGTTCACAGCGACTGTGACCGTGGCAGTGTTGGTGATGTCGTTTATCTCCATTGCATCTAGGTCTCGGTAGATGTCGACCTTGCTGTTCACTGAGATTTGCTTCTCGACGCCCGCTTGCATCTGGTCGTACACCAAGTCTACCAAATCAGCGCTACCATCGGTCTGCTGGTCTACTATCTCATCCACGGCATTGGGTAGTATGTTTAGGAAAGAGTGCCCTTCGACGTGGTTGTTGATGTGTCTACCGCTGTGGCCGAGTTGCCATCCTTCATTGATGGGTTCTCCAGTTACGATATCGATAGGCCAACTCACGGCGTAAGGGTTCTTGGTATCCACACTGTCAATGGCCAGTCGGTTTGAGAAGACGAGACCGTGGTTGTCGAATCCACTCTCATCTATTACCATCTGTCCCGTCCTATCTATGATTTGGGTGTTGTAGTGGGGAGGTTGGTATGCCTTGCCTGTCTTGCTGTCTAACAGCAAATCAGCACCGATGACGACGAAGTGGTTGTCGACATCGGCATCTCTGGTTTTGTGTATGACTCCCATTAGACCCTCGTTGGTGTCCACGGACTCATCGATGTGTATGCTGGATATCGTGAGCACACCAGTGTCTACGTCTATGCTGTGTAGTCTTACTCTCTCTGGTGCTTTACCATTGGGTTTCTTGGTATTCGGATTTATGCTACCCGGATTGATGAGTAGGTTGTAGGGTACATGTGCTGGTTGTCTCAACACGTTGCTGCCTGTGGATGCGTCATACACATTGTACTTGCCAGAACTGTAAGGCGATGCCGTGAAATCCACTGTACCCGTTGACGTGACCTTGCCAGTCAGACTCTTCGCTAGTGTCTGTGCCTCCGCACTGGTGAGAGTCAGTGTGCTCAGTGTGCCTGTGTCATACCCACCCGTGAGGTTGGTGAACGTGTATGATTCCTTTATCGGACTGATGGGTTCTTCAAACCTGTATAGCAACTGCGTCCCCTTGTTGGGTAAAGGGCAGTTTCCTCTGACCATGCTAGGTGTGAATCTGTTGTTTATGTGCACGGCTTCCATGACGCCTCTGAACTGACCGCCCTTGCCACCGATGTACACGTTCGATTGAGACTTGGCTATTCTGAGATTCATGTCCTTGATGCTCTTCTGCACCATCAACTGCCCATTGATGTAGAGCCTTATCTTGGATGAGTCCACTGTCGCTACTACGTGTATTAGTTCCCTGTGGTTTCTATTGAGGTCTGTCGCGTATCCGTATGTGCCTGTGTCGAATCTGTTGTAGTAATCATGTATGCCACCGAACTCAGAGATTGGATATACAGTTCCCTCATATCTGTTACCAGCGGCGACCTCAGTGGCAGTGCTGACCTCATGCGTCTCAGTCCTCACATCTCCATCCATCTGAACCGTGAAGGTCGCAGGGCCGGGCGTGTCTACATTGCCGAGCGAAAGTCTGAATTGATTGTCTTTCTCTATTATTGTGCCGCCACAGTCTGGCATTACCCAAGCCTCTACAGTCAGAGTCTCGTAAGAAGTGGTGGTCGCGGTGAATGTGTCTGAGGTCTGACTGCTCAGTATCTTCCTTACATCGTTGCCGCCTTCTGGGGTCTTGCCACCTACGGACGTGAAAGCACCCTCTGGCACTATTATGCTGTCACTGACACCATCGAAGAAGAACGCATGGTTGGATTGTCCTATGGCAGTCATCTTTATCACAGCAGGTTATCTATTGGAGCGAATATCATATTGAAGTTGTATACTGTCTCCCCTGCATCGTAAGTGATATCCATCTTCTGCACAGAACCCTGTATACCACTCTTCTCGTCACCGTGGTCGAACTCAACGCTCGCAGGGTGGTCGTTGCCCTCCGATGTCTTTTGCTTACCACGATAGCGGCCAGTCGGCATGAAGAAGTTTCTAGCCGTGTATAGTTCACCATTCTCGGCTTTTATTGTGGAGTTGTAGGGTATCTGTATAGCACAGATGTAGTCGTTGTTCTCGGCTGCTTGTCTGCCTGTCAGCGCTAGGCCAACCACACCTGCACCCGCACCAGCACCTGCTGTAGCCATAGCCACACCTGCTGCACCACCAGTTCCGATGATGGCTAGTGCAGCACCAGCGCCCAAGACTGCGGATGCCGCGAGCCTTCCGGCTTGTGTGGTGCTGTTGTTCAGAACGCCGTACAAGTCCATCACCTTGTCACCTGCTGACTTCCTAGTGGCTATCGAGCCGCCAGCGAATGCGGTGGTAGTAGGCTCGATGAACCTACCACTCACACCATCGAATGTTATCTCGGTGTCATTAGCACCAATGCCTGTGGCAGTCTGGGTGATTGACACGACGCAGTTCTGCTGGGTGTCACCACCAGTGCTGCTCGCACCCACACTCTTGCCCGCTAGTACCGTGGCAGTGAAGTCAGCATTCAGATGGTTGTTGATGTAGGTAGACACTGCCGATGCTATCTGCACCGGAGTGACGTTCGCTTTGTTGACGAGCACTGTAGGCGTACTACCCGCTCCAGCATTAGCATCGTACTGAGTCGTATCGCTCGTGCTACCACCATCGGTTCTAGCAGTGACGTTCGTGAATGTGACTTCTCTGAGAGTACCAGCGGTGTTTCTCAATTGCATTTTGGAATTGTTATCCATGAGGAAGTAATTCATGTTGTTACTCTCAGTCCAAGCAATAGCGCCTTGCCAACCTGCTCTCTGACCGAAGTTGACAGTGGCAGTAGCCTTCGATGCGGTTGTGCCAACAGTGTCATCGGAGATGATGCCGCTGATGTTAATCATGGCCGAGTTGACGTTGAGGTCGAATCCGACCCTTCGGCTACCCATGAAGGGCAATGCAGACCCACCCACCTTCCTAGATGTGGTCATCACCATGTTCTGGGCTTCTAACTCAATGAGGTTGCCATTCTCCTGTACCAGTCTGATGAGTGTTCCCGCTGGCATCTAATCACCTACCAAACGAATTAGTGAAGACTTTCCTCTTCATCTCCGCTTGCAACATGTCTCCAATCTCTCTGGCTAGTTTCCTCTTGTCAGTCGCGTCAGTTATGCCACTGATTTCCATAGTGATGTTGAATGTCTGTTGCATGCCACCAGCGACGGCAGTGCCTACGTTGGTCGCTGATGCGCCACTGCTATCACCACCTTTCTTTCCGAATCCTAGTTTCTTACCTACAGCACCGAACACCTTGCCGATTGCTTTGACTGCCTTGCCGATTGTGGCGTCATACACCTTCTTTATGCCGCCGAAAATCTTGCCGAAAATCCCAGATATGAAACTACCCGCTCTCTTGAATCCATTGATTACACCGTCAATGAGTTTTCCTACCGTCTTCTTGGCAAAGGATGTGAGTTTGCCTAGTAGTGCCTTCCCTTTACTTATACCGACAGAGAGCAACTTACCGGGTAATGCCATCAGTTTCTGGAAGACGGGTACTATCTTACCTAGCACTAATTCCTTAGCGTTCTCCATCGCCTTACCCCAATCACCCGTGAAGAAGTTGAAGAATATCTCAGCCGTGTCCTTCAACACCCCGAATATGGGGAGGACAATGTTGTCGAATATACCTCTCAATACACCGAAGGCGGTCTTGCCGATATCTAAGATGCCGAAGAAGACAGTCTTACCAGCCTCGGCCACAGGTTCTAGCATGGGCCATATGTGTTCCATCACGAAATCCTTTATCTTACCAAAGGCATCTTTGGCGGCATTGAATGCCTTTGCGAAAGCCCCGGCCAATGCCGAGCCTATAGTACCGGCAGCGCTACCTAGCGTTGACATCATACTACCTATCCCAGACAGGGATGAGGTCATGGATGCGAGTTGATTCAGCAGTGCGCCAATCGCCATCAGAACTCCTCCATCTCAAGGAACGAGTAGTCGAAATCGACCAAATCGTCACTGGCGCTCTCTGCCATCTTGCTCTTCCTCTCTGCTTTCTCTTCTTGGTCTTGTGCCACCAAAGCCCATACGAGCGATTGTTTGAATATCTCGTCGCTCATGTTGTATACCTCCGTCAGTGATATGTTGTAATGTTTGGCTATGGTGTAGGCGAACAACTGGAGTTGAAGTTCTAAATCACCAGCGTGTCTTATTCGCTTTTGATTTAGAAACTCATTGACTCTTAGTTGCTCGCCTTCGTAAAACCCCCTTGCATCGCCTCCGCAAGTTCATCGGGTTTGGGTAGCAAGGACGCTATCTGTTGCCCCACGTAAGCGTTTAGATTCGTAATTTCCTCAACTGTGAGCGAGGGATTGGTTTTGACAACCCAGTTGCTCAGAGCATAGTTCCAGTATCCCTCAAGGTCGAGGGAGATGCTATCACCGTCCATTTGGAACATACTCTGGGCGGCGTGTTGAACGTCCAAGAAGGAGATGTCACGCACCCATACTTCCATGACCATTTCCGGGTCATCTGGGTCTACGCTTATCTCGTGTCTTCTTTCATTCTTCTTCGTCAGTATTGCTTGTTTCTCCACTATTGTCATTGTCGGTCACTTCCTCGGTCACAGCCTCTTCATCAGAGGGGGCGTCCAACTCTTCCTCAGCAGCCTCTTCCGAGGGGGCTTCGGTCTCGTCTTCCGTTTCCTGTTCGACTATTCCTTCGTCATCGCGTCGTAGTCTCATGACCACTTCCGCTTTCGTACCACGTACTGTGAGTCCACGCTCACGGCATATGTCCTGTAATTCCCTTACAGTCATTGAATCGTAATCTTGCTCGGAGAAGGGGTTGTCCGCTTCGGGCACTACCACTTCTTCTTCTTCCACTTCTTCTTCCACTTCTTCTTCCGGTTGTGCCTCTAGGACTTCTTCCGCTACTTCCACCCAAGCGGGTTTCTCCTCCTCGTAGGCGCTTCTCTCTAGCGCTCTCTCGTAGGCGTAGTCAATCGCATTCCTAGATGTGCCGAAGAGAGACTCATCGACGGGCATACCTGTCTCTTCTGCTAACCACTCGACATAGCCCTGCGTATCCAGTCGCCTTGCCCAGTATACTCTTTGAACGGATGGCGGCATCATGGTGCAAGCACCGTATCCTTCGCTATGACTTTGATTGTCTTTGGTAGAATCTTCAACTTGGAACGGATTGGCCCTTTGTCTTCTGGTATGGGTAGAGGTGCTTCGGTGATGAAGAAGTCATCGATGAGTATGTCGATTGACTCGGCATCTCCAGCCGCTGTGGTGTTCTTGGTGAATGA
>Ga0160423_10002776_pt1 | contig 14613 bp, 12 predicted proteins | sample CRUFie14St8metaG_FD_108191 | JGI IMG/M metagenome (GOLD analysis project Ga0160423, IMG submission 108191) | Marine microbial communities from the Costa Rica Dome - CRUD Field 142mm St8 metaG | ecosystem: Environmental > Aquatic > Marine > Oceanic > Photic zone | place: Costa Rica: the Eastern...
CCAGGTGAGTGTAAATTCATCAATGGAAATTTCTCAAGTGAACAAATTACCTGGAGTACAAAACAAGTATTCTCAAGGCTACTTTGGATCTTATGCGGGTGGAACAAGTAATCCATTCTCTTGGGGTCCGGCACTTGCAGATTTAGCCTACGACTCGAATGGCATGATCACTGGGGATTCAGCTACAGTAGCAAATAATCCAGGTGGCGTTTCTCCATATGATAATTTGGCGTTCTTCCAACGCGGAAGAAGATTAAACAATTCTGTAACTCTTTCTGGAGGAGGTAAAGCAACATCATATTACCTATCGATTTCCAACCTAAGAGATGAGGGAATTGTTCCTTTAAACCGTTTCGATAGAACTACGGTTAGAATGACAGGAACAGGTCAACTTTCGACAAATTTGAAAATGACTTCGTCAATTGCTTATTCTAACTCAGGTGGTTACAGAGTGCAGCAAGGATCAAATTTATCTGGTCTCATGCTAGGCTTGTTGAGAACTCCACCATCTTTTGATAACGCAAACGGTACGGATGACCCATCAGACCCTGCAGCGTATCTAAATGCTGACGGAAGCCAGCGTAACTACAGAGCTGGTGGTGGTTATGATAATCCATATTGGACGATTAATCAAAACCCATTTACGGACAATGTTAATAGAGTATTTGGATATACAAAATTAGACTGGTCTCCGGTTGATGGAGTATTGCTTAGTTACCGTGTTGGATTAGACCAATACTCCGATGTTCGTAAGCAAGTCATTGCTAAGAATTCTCGTACTTTCCCTGGAGGGTCAATCACAGACGAAGCTTGGAATGTGATGGAGATTAATCAAGATGTGACTGCCAATTGGACGACAAACTTTGGTCCGATTGGAGCGAATTTCCTTGCAGGGTTTAATTCGAATATGAGAGATTACAAATATGTTGGAACATATGGTACCGGTTTGGTTTTACCAGACTTTTACAATATGAGCAATGCGCAAAACCAACAAGCTTATGAGTCTGTCACTGGTCGTCGCTTATGGGGAACATATGCGGAAGCTCAGTTAGACTATGATGATTGGGCATTCTTGACTTTGACAGCGCGTCGCGATCAAGCATCCACATTTGGTAATGTGTCTACTCCTATTTTATATCCTTCAGCTTCATTGGCGTTGATACTTACTGAGGCATTGGATATTAAGAGTGATGTATTGAATTTTGCTAAACTTCGCGTATCGAGCGCTAAGGTGGGTTCAGAACCGCCTTTTGCCTCTAACGCAACATACTTCAACCAAGCTGGAGTAGGCTCAGGTTGGATTAATGGTGTAAGTTTCCCTTACTTGGGAGCTACAGGGTTTACGCAAAGTAATGTCTTAGGTAATCCAGATTTAAGAGCAGAGTACACCATTACTAATGAGGTGGGTGCTGAGTTTAGACTCTTTAATAATAAGGTTAACGCTGATGTTACCTTATATCAACAAACTTCTGAGGATCTTATCGTAGCTGTTCCAGTTGCTGCTTCATCAGGATTTACCTCATCATTTATGAATGCAGGTACTATGACTAATACTGGTGTAGAGGTCCAGTTCAACACTAACCTTGTTGAATCGAATGACTTCACATTAAATGCAGGAATGACTTTTACGCGTAATAGAAATAAAGTTGTTGAGTTAGCTCCAGGAGTAGATGTAATTGGTCTACCATGGGGATTCTTCGGTGCTAACCAGCGTCTTGTTGCTGGCGAGGCTTACGGAACACTTTATGGCGACGACTGGTTGCGTGATGAAGACGGTAACGCTTTAGTTGATGGGTCAGGTTATCCAATCTATTCTTCAACTGAGGTAGTTGTTGGTGATCCTAACCCTGATTATTTGATGGGTATTACAACAAATGCCAGCTACAAGAATTGGACTTTCAACATGCTTTGGGATATTCGTCAAGGCGGTGATATTTGGAATGGTACTCGTGGTGCATTATACTACTTTGGTACTCATGAAGATACTGATGTAATGCCTGATGGAACCGCACGTGGTGAGACTTTCGTTTGGGAAGATGTAGTAATGGGTAATAACGGTGTTTATGCGCCAGGAACCCTCGATGCTAACGGCAATGATATCAGCGGTCAACCAAATACTACAGGGGTCCTAAATGATATTGATTCTTATGCTTTAGGTCCTCTAAGTGGCTTTACCGGTGCATCTCGTCCTTTCATTGAGGATGGAAGTTGGGTTAGATTACGTACTGTAAGTCTAAACTACCGCTTTGACAAAGATGCCATTAAGAGCACTAAATTGAAAGGGCTGTCTGTCGGTATAACCGGACGTAACTTATTCTTGCGCACACCGTACCGTGGAGTTGATCCAGAAACAAACCTTTCGGGTTCTACGAACAGCCAAGGAGCAGATTACTTTAATATGCCGAATACTATGGGTGTTATTTTCAATGTAAAAGCTAACCTCTAAAATGTATCGTATTATGAAATTTAAAACGTTAATTATTCTAGCAGTTGCCGCATTCGGTTTAACTGCATGTTCAGATGCTTGGTTAGAGGAAAAGAAACTCGACCCAAACAGACCGTCTGAAGTTAGTATGGAAGTACTATTGCCTTCAGCGCAAGCTAGCACTGGTATGAACCATGGAGATGTATTGCCTCGTTTGACATGTATCTTCATGCAACAGATGACCGGAACCGATCGCCAGTCTTTGGCGCACAATCGTTATGCACAGATTGGTGAAGGTGATTTTAACACTCCTTGGGGTAATGCATATGCAGGTGGCCTCTATGATTTGAAATTGATCATGGATTTGGCTGATGCATCAGGTGCAACAGCGTATGGAGGTATAGCTAAAATTATGACAGCGATGGAGCTTGGCCTTCTCACTGATCATTTTGGTGATATTCCCTACACTGAAGCTTTCACCGGGGCTGATAATTTGAAACCAGCTTATGATACTCAAGAGGATATTTACACTACTATCTTTACATTGCTTGCCGATGGTAAAGCTGATTTGGCTGCTCCAAGTAGCGTTAGTCCAGGTGGTGATGACTTAATCCACGGTGGGGATCTAGCTGCATGGATGGCGACAGCAGACGCTCTTAAGGCGCGTTGCTTGAACCATTTGAGCAAAACTTCTCAGTATGATGGTGCTGCTGTTATCGCTGCTTGTGATGATGCTTTAGCCGCTGGTGCGTATGCAACCATTGGTTATGAATCAGCCTTGAATCAAAACCCATGGTACCAGTTTACTGTGATTGACCGTGCGGGATACATTACTCAATATGGGACAATGTATGATATGATGACGGCTTCAAGTGATCCAAGAATCGATCTCTACAGAAGCGCTGATAGTCTTGAGCTACCAGCATACGGCTCTGCTACTTCTGCGTTGCCTCTTGTGACTCCGTTTGAATTGTATTTCATCAAAGCAGAGGCCCAAATGGTCGGTGGCGATGCTACAGGTGCTAGAGAGTCTTTGGAAGATGCGATTGAGTCACATATGACTTGGTTGGGGGTTGATGCTACGGATATTACAACTTATGTTGATTCATTGCAAGCTACCACTGATTTGGAGTTGATCATGAATGAAAAGTACGTAGCTATGTTTGCTTCTACAGAAGCTTGGACAGATTGGCGAAGAACAGGATATCCTTCTATATCAGCACCTGCCGGTGCGAACTTGAGCGATATTCCTCGCCGTATGCCTTATCCAGAAGGCGAGTACTTGTACAACGCGGATAACGTTCCGATGCCGCTTACCGCGGATCCGGACGATAAATTCGGTGTAACAACTACTTACCGTTTATGGTGGGATAGCTAATGATATGTAATAGCTGAGTAAAACCCGCGTCTCTGGCGCGGGTTTTTTTATATCCTAAATTTTGGAGTTCGTAACTCTGTACAGATCATTAAGGCAAAGTACGAGGAGGAGGTTATTTTTATCTCATGAACAAAAGCATCATTCCTGCCTTACAAAAGACCTTTGGCGATCGCTCCATTTCTCGCCTAGACAAGCAGGCTTTCGAGCGAGAGCATGGCTGTGAATTGGAGATGGATTGGTTGGAATTTGATGAAAAGGATAACTGCTATTACCTCACTCCAGAAATCCTAGATTACCAAAAGCCGTCGCATGAAAAGTATGAAGCCCTTGGATTGGGAGAATTAGAAGAACGTATTGTCGATGTTTTAGAGGAGGGTAAAAACATCAAATGGGGTAAGCTGGCCATAGGGATGTGGCTCATCTTCCTGTTCATTGTAGTTTATACCATCGTAGAAACTCTTTTCTAGATCAATTTAGGCGCCTCCGGTAACAAAAAAACCACCGCTTACGGTGGTTTTCTGTTTCAGAGTGTTGTTGAGAGTTACTTTGCTCGTTCCTTATAAGAACCGTCGGCAGTGTTGATAACGATTTCTTCGTCGGTCTTGATGAAAAGAGGAACTTGTACTTGTGCACCACCTTCTACCGTAACGGTTTTCATAGCGTTCGTAGAAGTGTTTCCTTTAACTGCAGGTTCTGCATATGTAACCTTCAGGTTTACTGTACGAGGAAGCTCTACAGCCATTGCCCTATTTTCCGTAGCGTGGAACAAGACAAGACACATCATGCCGTCTACTAGGAAATCTGGAGCGTTGATTAGCTCTTTAGCGAATGTTAATTGTTCGTAGTTATCGGTATTCATGAAGTGGTAGTCTGTACCGTCATTGTACAAGAACTGGTATTGACGAGTTTCTACATCAATAGTTTCAATTTTAGAACCGGCAGGGAAAGTATTGTCTAAGACACGACCAGTCTCAAGGTTTTTGATCTTGGTGCGCACGAAGGCGGCTCCTTTACCTGGTTTTACGTGAAGGAATTCGATGATCTGGAAAGGTTGACCATTGAAATTGATGCACATTCCGTTCTTGATATCTGACGTACTTGCCATGGTGTTTTTTGATTTCGCCCAAAGATAAGTCTTCCGGGCTTTAGTAGTGTTTTTCTAAAATGAGTTGTTCGGTGCAGAAGGCATATTCGGCGTCGATGTAGTTGCTGGCCACAACGACGGTTTTCTCTGAGGTGAATTGTTGGATGAGGTCTTGGTAGAATTGGATTCCTTCCTTATCCAAATTATTGGTGGGTTCATCTAGTAGTAGTAGCGGTCGATCCGAGCCAATAGCGAGCATGAGGCGTACGCGCTGCAGCATGCCGGAGCTGAAGGTTGACAGGCGTTTGTAAAAGTGGGGTGTGAGCCCGGCTTTTTCCACCCAAAGATTGGAGTCGAACGAGGGAAGGAACGGGCAACAGTCTTGGTGGAACGCCAAGGTCTCGGCTAGGGAGAACATAGGGTTGAGAGCAACGTAGGGTGCGGCAATCGTACAATCTTGGCCCAATTCGCTTGCAGGGATCTCACGGCCAGTAAAGTTGGCGCTGGGTGGTGCATCGGTGGCTTCGAGGGCACCGCTTAGGATCTTGATGAGGGTAGATTTTCCTGAGCCATTGGATCCGAGGACGACGGTTTTTGAGCCTGTACCGAAGGTATGGGTGATGCGCTGCAGGACATGCTGCTTCCCAAATTTCTTTTGAAGGTCTTTCAGGACAAGCATTGTGGGAATTATTTGCGGATTAATCCTCGGTCACTAAGCTCTATAAAGGTCAAAAGGGCTTGTACACGATCGTTTAGGGTAAAGCCTGAGCGAATGCGATCAACAGCTTGGGAGATGTTGCGTCCGCTTTGGTAGATGATGCGGTAGAGGTCTTGGATCTCCAGGATTTCTTCCGTGGTGAAGCCGCGACGTTTGAGACCGACGGAATTTACGCCGGCGTAGGCGAGTGGTTCCCCGGCTGCGGTGATGAACGGCGGTACATCTTTGCGCACCATGGCACCACCGCCAATCATAGCGTGGGCACCAACTTTTACAAACTGGTGAACAGCGGATAGACCAGAGATAATGGCCCAATTTCCTACTTCAACGTGTCCCGCAAGGGCTACAGAGTTGACCAAAATGACCTGATTCCCGATGATACAATCGTGGGCAATATGTACATAGGCCATGATGAGGCAATCCGCTCCGATGGTCGTTTTACCATAGGCTTTAGTACCGCGGTTGATTGTGACGCACTCACGGATGGTGGTGCGGTCGCCTATTTCCACCGTGCTGGATTCACCGTCGAACTTTAAATCTTGTGGGATGGCTGAGATGACGGCTCCAGGGAAGATGCGGCAATTGGCCCCAATTCTCGCACCAGGCATAATCGTCACATTTGGACCTATCCAAGTTTTTTCACCAATTGTGACATCCTCTGAAATAGTCGTGAACGGACCTATTTCAACACCGGCAGCCAACTGCGCGTCGGCGTGAACAGAGGAAAGTTGGTGAATCATTATTTTGTAATCTGCGCCATTAGTTCCGCTTCGCTTACTAGGGTATCTCCTACGAATGCTCTTCCTTGCATATGTACGATACCACGACGAATAGGCGTGATGAGTTTGAGGTCGAAGATTAGCGTATCTCCAGGAACCACTTTCTTCTTGAATTTCACGTTGTCGATCTTCATGAAGAAGGTGAGGTAATTTTCAGGATCTGGAACAGTGCTCAAGGCAAGGATACCTCCACATTGCGCCATAGCCTCTACTTGTAGAACGCCCGGCATCACTGGGGATCCTGGGAAGTGTCCGATAAAGAACGGCTCGTTCATGGTTACCGACTTTACCCCTACTACGTGAGAGTCGCTTAGTTCAATGATCTTGTCAACCAATAAGAACGGTGAGCGGTGTGGGATGAGGTCCATGATTTGCTCCACAGTTTTCACCGGGGTAACGCTTGGATCGTATTTTGGCGGCCGCGGCTTGCTCTCCTCCTTGCGGATTTTGGCGGCCAAAGCCTTCGTGAATTCTGCGTTGATGCCGTGCCCTGGCTTAGTGGCCATGACGCGGGCTTTTAGTGGCCGGCCGATCAAGGCGAGATCACCAACCACATCCAGTAGTTTGTGGCGTGCAGCTTCGTTCGAGAAGCGCAATTGAACGTTATTCAGGGTACCGTTTTGAGTCACCTGGACATCTTCACGGTCAAATGCTTTTTTGAGTTTTTCCAAGGTCGCAGGAGCGATTTCTTGGTCCACATAGACTATGGCATTGTTGAGGTCTCCACCCTTAATTAGTCCTTGGTCCAGTAGTGGCTCAAGCTCTCTTAAGAAGCTAAAGGTGCGCGCGCTGGCAATCTCTTCACCAAAGTTGACCATCTTATCTAGGTGGGCATGTTGTGGCCCTAGTACAGAGCTGCCGTAGTCAATAAGCGCAGTGACTTCGAACTCTTCGCTTGGGATGGCCATGATTTCACTGCCGTCCTCACTTTTATAGGTGAAGGTCTCCTCGAGAACATAGTAGTTTTTATCCTCGTTTTGCTCAGTAATACCTGCTTTTTCAATTAAGGCCACCAGTGGAGCCGCACTTCCGTCGAGAATTGGAATCTCGCTACCATCTAAATCAATACGACAGTTATCGATACCTAATGCATACAGACTGGCCATCAAATGCTCTACGGTACCAACAAAGGCTTTGCCTTTTTGCAAGATGGTTTGACGATTAGTGCGGTTCACAAATTTCACATCTGCTGGGATCTCAACATTGTCGAGGTCCGTACGAACAAACACAATACCACTATGGACGTCACTGGGGTTAAGGGTTACGTGAACGGTTTCTCCTGTGTGAAGGGCAGTTCCTTCGAATGATATGGAAGAAGAAAGTGTGAGTTGCTTCATAAAGTTTATTCGCCTTGTTTCTTGAACGCTGCAAAGGATTTCAAGAAGTGTCTGTGTTCTAAAGCCGGCGAGCCAAAGATAGTCTTATTCGACGGAACATCGTGCATAACGCCAGTCTGCGCATATATTTTGACATGGTCCCCAATAGTAAGGTGTCCAATGATGCCTACTTGGCCCCCAATCATACAGTGTTTGCCTACGGTCGTAGAGCCTGCAATACCCGTTTGTGCTGCCAAGACGGTGTGTGCGCCGACGCGAACATTGTGAGCAATCATGCAGAGGTTATCGATTTTTGCGCCTTCTTCAATGACGGTTTCGCCCAGGGCTGCACGGTCTACAGTGGTATTGGCACCTATGCTAACATTGTTTTCAATGCGCACAATGCCCAATTGTGGAATGCGATGATAGTGTCCTTGTTGGTCGGGTGCGAAGCCAAAACCTTCAGAACCAATGACTGCACCCGCCTTGATGGTAGTGTGTTCGCCGATGATGCAGCCGTGTAAAATTTTTGCACCTGAGCCTATGTGGCTATGGGCACCTATTACGACCCCGTCTTCAATGATCGCTCCGGCTTCTATAATAGCTGTTGCATGTACTTGGGCTTTAGGGTCGATGATGGCGGAAGGGTGCTGACCCTTGGTTTCTGAGAACTTTCCTTCAATGAATCGAAGGTGAAGGGCAAAGCTCAAATAAGGGTCCTTGGCACGAACAATGGTAGTAGTGGTGTTGGTGAGCTCCACTTTTTCGTCTACGAGAATAGCACCGGCCTTGGAGGCGTTGGCTTGGTCGATGTATTTCGGGTTGCTCAAGAAGCTCAAATCTTCAGGGCCTGCCTCTTGTAAGGTTGTAACACCGGTGATGACCTGGCCTTTTTGTCCTTGAGGGCAGGGCAGTTGGAGGTTGGCGCAAATGGCTCCTAATGTCAATGCCTCGTGTATCATATCAGGTGTTTGAGTTCTCTTGGAAAGCAAATAAAGTGCCGTTCTACCGGTTCGCTTAAAGCTTTTATGGTCATTTGATCTGCAGCTTGGCTTATATCGCTCGTGTGACCGTCTTTGTAGAGGAGGTTGATGTGACCTTTTTGATCGTTGTAAGCGTGATTTTTCACCTTGGCTTCGATAAAAAGGTAAGCCTCTTCTCCTTCGGTGAAATTGTATTGTTCACGGATCGCGGATTGTAGTCTCTCGACGGATTCCGGTTCGAACGGAGCTGCTTGGATGCGGATTTTCAGAAGGTTGCGTTCAGTGATGCGACGGCTCAGCTGGCTTAGGATAATATCGCTGTGCGTAGTCCAATCCTTGATACCGCTCATTACATCGAAATCATCCAGTTCAAGGAACTTGTCGAGGATGGCTGGGTTTTCTTCAAAGTCGTTCCAAGTATAATCTGTATGCAAGAAGTGGCGTAGGGCAGCCGTACCTAGAAGTTGGTCGCCTTTTTCTGCTATGTATGTGGCGCGTTTAAGAATATTCACCAGCATGAATTCCGCGCTGAGTACGGTCTTATGCATGTAGACTTGCCAATACATTAGTCGGCGGGCGACCAGGAATTTTTCGACGCTGTAGATCCCCTTGGAATCCACTACGAGTTGGTCGTCTTTGACATTGAGCATGGTCAGCAGACGCTCAGAGTTGACACTTCCTTCGGTCACACCGGAGTAGAAAGAGTCGCGGCGTAGGTAATCCAAGCGGTCCATGTCCAGCTGCGAAGAGATGAGCTGATGCAGGAAGGCTTTAGGGTGGTTGTTGGTGAAGATGTCGATGGCAGTGGTTAATTGGCCTCCGAAAGTTTCGTTGAGGCATTCCATGATTTTCAAACTTAAGGCTTCGTGGCTCACGCCAGGGATAAGCGTGTGCTCAAGAGCATGTGAAAATGGTCCATGGCCGATGTCATGAAGAAGGATGGCGACCTTTACTCCGCGCTCCTCTTCCTCAGTAATCTCATGTCCTTTTTGACGAAGGGTATAGATAGCACGGCCCATGAGGTGCATGGCGCCGATGGCATGGTGGAAGCGCGTGTGATAGGCCCCTGGGTAGACGAGGTAGGTCAAGCCAAGCTGGCTTATGCGGCGTAATCTTTGGAAGTAGGGGTGGTCGATCAACTGGTAAATTAGCGGATCTTGAATAGTAATAAACCCGTAGATTGGGTCGTTAATGATTTTGTTCTTGCTGCTCAAATTGCTGCGTTTTGGCTCAAAGGTAAAAATAGCAAAGGCTAGGGGCGAATGCGGGGCCAATCCTCATTACTTTTAACATAGTTAAAAACGATATTTTATGCCGAATATTTTATGGGTTGATGATGAAATTGATATGCTCAAAGGGCACCTGCTTTTTTTGGAGGGTAAGGGCTATTCTGTGTCGACCTGTAATAACGGCAATGATGCCCTAGATATGGTGCAAGAGAACGGCTTTGATGCGGTGTTCTTAGACGAAAATATGCCGGGCTTGAGCGGATTGGAAACCTTAGAAAAAATCAAGGCGATGCAACCGGAATTGCCTGTGGTGATGGTGACCAAGAGCGAGGAGGAGCGCATTATGGAAATGGCCATAGGCTCGAAAATCGCGGATTACTTGATCAAGCCGGTGAACCCCATGCAAATTCTGTTGGCGTTGAAGAAGATCTTGGACGGAAAAGAATTGGTCACAAAAGCCAACGTTCGAGGGTATCAACAGGAGTTTGGCAAGATGACCATGGAGATGCAACAGCTCGATAGCTGGGCGGAGTGGTCGGATTTTTACAAGAAATTATTAAGCTGGGAGATGAAACTTGACGAGAGTCCGGAAGAGGGGCTCAAGAGCGTGTTGGCGACCCAGAAGAAGGAGGCTAATGAGCTTTTTGGAAGGTTCATTTCGGTCGAATACGAACATTGGTTTACTAGTGATGAGGGCCGACCAATGCTTTCCCATGAGGTTGTGAACCAATTGGTGGCACCGCAATTGCGTAACGGCAATAAGATTTTCTTTGTGGTGATGGACAACTTAAGGTTGGACCAGTGGTTGGCGATTAAGCCTGCCTTGGCACCGTATTTCCAGACCGAGAAGGAAGGCATTTACAACAGTATTTTACCCTCGGCCACGCAGTATGCGCGAAATGCGTTGTTTGCAGGAAAGATGCCCTTGCAAATTAAGAATCAAAGCCCGCAATATTGGGTGGAAGAGCAGGCCGAAGGTTCGAAAAACCAGTTTGAAGGGGAGCTGTTGAGGGACCAATTAAGCCAATTGGGCCTAAGTTCAAAAAAAATGGAATACCACAAGGTGGTTAACCTGCGTGGTGCTAATAAATTGCTCGACAATATCCACCAGCAAAAGCACAACGACCTCGTCGCCTTGGTGTACAATTTTGTGGATACGCTCTCGCATGCGAAGACAGATACTGAGGTCATCCGGGAATTGGCTAGTGATGATGCCGCGTACAGGCGGATCACCAAGACCTGGTTCGAAGGTTCACCGCTGCTGAAAATATTACAATGGGCCGGGGAGCAGGGGTTTACGGTGATCATAACTACCGACCACGGAACCATCAATGTTCAGCGCCCCTCCAAAGTGGTTGGGACCAAGGAGCTCACCACCAACCTGCGATATAAAAATGGCAATGGGATGAGTTACCCGTCCAAACAAAGCTTCGTCATCAAGAATCCCGAATCTGTGGGTTTGCCGAAGCAGCACATTGCGGACGAATACATCTTCGCCCTCACGGACTATTTCTATGTGTACCCCAACAGGTTCAACCATTTTGCCCAGTATTACCGCAACACATATCAGCACGGTGGGGTATCTTTGGAGGAATTGATAATTCCTTATGCGATTCACGTTCCAAAATGATCATTGGTGCTATGAGGCCGTGACCTTGGCAGATTTGCCAACGCTCGCTGCGCATATTCTCGATCATACCGAACATCAAGTCAATCTTCTTGAAGCGCCTATGGGCAGTGGAAAGACGACCTTGTGCAATGCCTTGCTTGAGTCCTGGGGTAGCGAAGACCGCGGTTCCTCACCAACCTTTGCGCTTATCGAAGAACACTATGGTCCTAAGGGGAGGTTCTACCACCTTGATGCCTTTCGGTTAACCTCGGAACTGGAGGCCTATGACGTTGGTTTGGAAGAATATCTCGAAGATGAGTGCCCGATGTGGATCGAATGGGGAGAAAAAGTGCGATCTTTATTACCCTACACTGTTGGGGTGGTGTACCTTGCGGTTACATCTTCCGGACAGCGTAAAGTGCATTTTTACCCCAGCCTCAGCACACAAAAAATAGCGTGGAACTATGAGTGATTACATCAGCTGGTCTGAAACGGCCTGGGCAACACAAGAGGAGCGATTGGCCGTCGACACCAAGAGCATGAACTTGCATATAGGGCTTCCTAAGGAGCGCGAAATGAATGAGCACCGCATCCTGCTCACCCCCGAATCTGTACAAATCCTAACTCGCTCCGGTCATACTATTATGGTGGAAGAAGGCGCGGGGGAATTGGCGGGGTTCACGGATGGCATGTACGCAGATGGCGGGGCGGAGATCATCTCCGACACTGGTACTATCTTCCAATGTGACATCGTGGCCAAGGTTGCGCCACCCACGCCCGCTGAAATAGGACTCATGAAGGGCAATCAAACCCTGATCAGTGCGCTCCAACTGCGCACACGCGATCGCGCTTATTTCAAGGCGCTCGCAGATAAAAAAATCACTGCATTCGCCCTAGAGGAAGTGCGTAATTCTGAAGACCAAAGTGCCTTGCGAATGGCCATGAGTGAGATTGCGGGGCAGATGGCCGCGCACGTGGGCGCAAGCCTACTCGCGGACGGCGCCCACGGCTCGCGTAAAGGTAAACTCATGGGCCCAATTCCCGGCGTATTGCCTGCCCGTGTTGTGGTGCTGGGCGCCGGCGTCGCCGGCCTCTCGGCCGTGCGCACGGCACAAGGTATGGGAGCTCAAGTTATCCTGATGGACAGCAATATCAACAGATTGCGCGATGCTCAAGAGTTATTCGGAAGTGTCGTAGGGACTGAGGTTATTCAGGATTTGGTAGTGTCGAAGCGATTGATGAAGGCCGATATTGTCATTGGAGCACTAAGACCGGTGGACGGTCGAACGCCGATGGTGGTGACCAAGGATATGATTTTAGCGATGGAGCCTAACAGTGTGATTATTGATATTAGCATTGATAGCGGCGGGTGTTTTGAGACCTCTGAGCTGACGACGCACGATGCGCCGACCTTTGAGAAATATGGGGTCATTCACTATATGGTACCAAATATGGCAAGTGCCGTGGGACATACTGCGACGATTGCAATGAGCAATATTGTTGGGCCATTACTGCAGCAGGTGGCCGATAGCGGGGGCGTGGAAGATTGTTTGCACTACGACTTGAATGTTCGGGCGGGACTGTATATGTACAAGGGGCTGCTGACCAAGGGCCATTTAGGCGAGCATTTCGACCTTCCGTTCTCGAATGATAGCTTATTGTTTGGGGCATTATAACGGCCAGGATTTACCTTTGCCTTTCCTAACAGCCGCCCACGGCAAAACTCATTGAGATGGCATTTTTACGACGACTTTTATTCTACATCATCGGCATCGGCCTTGGAGTTGCCTTGGTCAAGGTGTTCTTCGGTGAACGCGATCTAGATTACGCCTATGCTCCACAGGCTAGGGTGAAAAAGATCTTCCGCACGAAGGTGATTGATAGTACGTCGTTGGCGCAGCCAGAATTGGACCTAAGTAAAGACAGCCTGTATTACTATGCAGTAGTCGATGGGAAAATCAAGTTTAGTGAGAGCGATCCGCGTAAAGAACCGTGCGGGGAATATGCGCTTTTCTACAGCCACGAGAGCTACCCATATTTGATTCGCTTGGAAAATTGTGGAGATACGGTCCGAGTCCTTGCTGTCGAAAAATATGTGGATTAAGCGTGCTTTCTGCGCTTGACCTCTTTTTGAATCAGTGATAATTCACGTCCAGTCTGTCCTTCTACCGAGGTGTTTTCCTCGGCACGACGGAACAGGTAGGGAAGCACGTCTTTGAGCGGCCCGAAGGGCAGGTATTTGGCGACATTCATCCCGTGTGCGGCTGCATTGAAGCTAATGTGGTCACTCATACCAAAGAGTTGTGCTACAAAAACTCGCGGATCACCGGGAAGAAGGTTCAGAGATGCCATTTTCTCAGCAGCTAATTTGATGCTATTCTCATTATGCGTTCCGAACACCACGGCCATATGGTCGAGGTTGCTCAAGATTAAATCCACTGAGGCGTTGTAATCTCTATCGGTCGCGGATTTATTGGGCTGAATAGGATCAGCATAACCATTCCTCGCCGCACGCTCACGCTCCTTTTCCATATAGGCGCCGCGAACAATCTTCACGCCATAGATGAACCCTTCTTTTTGGGCCAAGGCTAGGGCGTCTTTCAACTGCTGAAAGCGGTCATGACGGTAGAGCTGGGCCGTGTTGTAGACCAAGGCGCGCTGGCCATTGTATTGTTTCATGTAATGTATGACCAGCTCATCAACGGCTGGCTGAATCCAGCTTTCTTCTGCATCGACCATCACTGGTACACCAAGCTCGTTTGCTTTAGCAAATATCTCGTGGTAACGGGTCTTCGTGCGCTCCCAAGCTGCCGCCTCTTTTTCGCTGAGCGACTGACCGAGACTCACCTTTTCATAGATATCAATGCTGCCTAACCCTGTGGGTTTAAACACGCTAAAGGGTACGTCTGCATTGGCCACCGCAAACTCCATGGTACGAATGGTAGTCCGCAGAGTGCGGTCAAAGTCGGATTCCTGGGCCTTGCCCTCCACGCTATAATCTAAGATGGCACCGACTTGACCCTCGGCCAAGCGATCAATCTGATGTTGACATTCTTCGATGGTCTCGCCGCCACAAAATTGGCGGAATACCG
>Ga0160423_10002777_pt1 | contig 14611 bp, 10 predicted proteins | sample CRUFie14St8metaG_FD_108191 | JGI IMG/M metagenome (GOLD analysis project Ga0160423, IMG submission 108191) | Marine microbial communities from the Costa Rica Dome - CRUD Field 142mm St8 metaG | ecosystem: Environmental > Aquatic > Marine > Oceanic > Photic zone | place: Costa Rica: the Eastern...
TCGCCGTCCTCGTCATGGCGAAGGTCAAGGCCCGTGCGCTGCGGCGCCGCGAAGCGGACGACGACGACCGCGAAGGCGACCACGGCGTTGGATGACGAGACGACAGCTTCGTCCCCCTCGACGACGACGACGACGACGACGACTGGTGGTGGTGGTGGTGGTGAGGCCGAGGCGCCCTCCGAGGCGGAGGCGCTGCGCCGCAGGAGAATTTCTGAGGCCATGAAGAGGCGGTGGAGGAACGACGAGGGGTACAAGGCCAAGGTGTCCAAGGGGAGGTCCGGGATCGAGCCCTGGAACAAGGGGAAGCGGCTCAGCGAGAAACACAAGCAGGGCATCTCGTCGTCCAGGCGCGGGAGGACCCACACCAGGGAGACGAGGGAGAAGATGAGCCGGAGCCACCGCCGGAGGCACACCGCGGCGCGGGTCCTCCAGTCCGTGGACAAGATCGTGCAGGCCCAGGAGGCCACGCGGGCCCAGGAGGCCGGGCCGACGCCACCGCCAAAGCCCCGGGGGCGAGGCGCCGGGAAGGACGCCACGAACCCAGACCACCAGAAGAGGGCGATGGTGAGCCGGTACAAGGGCATGCTCCACGACTTTCGCGTTCTGGAGGGGGAGATAGAGCCTTGGGTCTCTCAGTTCTCCAAGGAGCACGGCAGGAAGCCCAGCATGAAGGACGTCACCGCGACCAAGATGGACTGGCTCATCCAAAAATACAGGACGTACAACCTGATGAAGCAGCAGCTGATGGCGCAGATCCCGGGGATTCGCGGCCAGGTGTCCGGAGCCTCGACCGCCAAGGGAGCCAAGCTCCTGGGGGAGGCGGAGATGACCAAGCAGGCCAAGCTCTCCGCCTTTTTCTCGGCGATCAGCAACTCCAAGGCCGCCTCGGAAGGGTACGCGGGGGGCGGGGACGACGCCTTCGGGGAGCTTGAGTCCGCCAGCCCGAGGGTGAGGAAGGCGATGATGGACGCAAGGAAGTACAGGGAGGGCAAGGCCGCCGGGCAGGGCGGGGGCGGATGGGACGCGGCTGCCTGAGGGGGGGAAAGGCACTCCTCTCTTTTTTGGGAAAAATAATGTATAACTTACTCGTGGGTTGCACTCTTTCCACGCACAGCAGCTCGACATTTCCTCCAGCAGACGCCCAGCAAGGCACCTCACCACAGCGACCGGCACATCGGGCAGGTGGCCTTGCCCTGGCTGAACCACTTGAACATGCAGCTGGAGTGGAACTTGTTGCCGCAAGTCCTGCACTTGAGCTTGGGCAGGGTGTGGTCAGAGGGCTGGATGATCGAGTAGCAGATGGGGCACTCCTCCACTCCCTCGAATTGCTTCTCCACGTTCTGGTACCACATGTAGATGGCATCGTCGATGGTGCCATCCTGGTTTCTTAGGAAGGACCGCATGGACAGCAACCACTTGCGGAGCACGGCCTCCCCGAACCCAAAGGTGCTCGTGAACTCCACCTCCACCGGTCTGAGGGGGAAGGACCCGGGAAGCTTGATCACCAGTTCCAGCGTCGAGTCATCCTTTCGGTACCTCGTCACGACCTGGCTCTTGTTGTGAAGGGCAACCACCTCGAGGTCCCCGCGGCTGGAGATGGTCTCCAGCTCCAGTCCGATCAGCCTTGGCGTCTCGTTCACGCTCGTGTACTTCTCGATATCCGAGATCATCTGCCTGTTCTTGATCTCTGTGAACCACGAGCCGACGCTGGCGGGCATCAGGTGCAGGAGCGACCGGTACACAGCAGCGGCACCCCTCGTCACATAATCCTCCTCGCCCAAATAACGTGAGTTGGTCACCACGTCCCTGAGGCTCACGACGTCCTCTGGGGAGGCGGTGGCCTTGGCCCTCCTGCCCGGCGTGGGCAGGTGGGCCACGAGGATGGAGAGGAGCCCGCTCACGGCGTCCGTCTGCCGCAGGAGGGCGCACACATAATTCAGCGGACCCCGGCCCAGGGTCCTTAGGTAAGAGGAGAAGAGAGCCCAGGACCTGATCCTGGCCTCAAGGGTGGTCCCCCCGCCGGACCTAAAGATGTTTTCCGCCAGAATTTCAGACATCCCCAGCTTGGCGAGCGCATACGAAACGGCTCCGCCATCGGCCTCCTCCGCCTCGTACAGGCCGTTGAGGTCCTCCTCCCTTGGAGAGGCAAGCAGCGGGAGGCATACGCTCCGGGTGCTCAGCACGTGTCCCACGCAGGTTCTCGCGCCCGACACGGCGGGGAGTGAGAGGAATGCCCCAAGGAGCGTCGGAACCGCCCCCTTACTTTGTTGAAGAGGCTCCCAGGCGTTGGCCTCCTCCAGGGCCTCGAGAAGGCACGTTCTCGGGGCGTGCTTGATGACGTCAAGGAGGGACTGGAAGAAGCCGCGGTTGTAGGACAGGCGCTGCAGGATCGAGCTGCTGCTGCCGATCCCGACGTGGATGGCCGCAGCAGAGAACACCACTCGCAGGCAGCTTCCCAGGAGGACCTCCTTCTCCTCCGCGCTGACGTGGCGGGACATCGGGTGCCTGGACTGGTGGGCCAACAGGAGCCCCACGAGAGATAGGGCACTCTCGGACGCGTCTGTCGCGCTCTGAAACTCTGCGAGGCCGGTATCCCCGAGGCAGCCCTCTGCCGCGTCCTCAAAGAGAGCTGCAAGGCGGGTCAAGGTGACCCTCAGGTTCCTGTGCACGACCGACATGGAGACCACCGAGGGGGCCTCCAGGGTCGGTGAGAGCTCTAAGACCACTCTAAGGACCTGCGTCTGCACCTTTGCCAACCTGTGCACGAGTGCTGGCCCCGTGCTCGAGGCGCACTGATCCGGGGCGTCTTCACCTAATGGGCTCAAGGCCGCGAGCATGGGCTCCAGCAATGGGCTGAAGTGCTTGCTGAGGATGCTCTCCCCGACTTCCTTGGCATCAATCCCTCCGAGAAGGCCGAAGCCCAGAACGTCACCTACGATTTGGGCCGCCAAGACCGAAGCTTGGATTTTTCGGTGAAGCAAGGCATCTGAGGTCACGCCCTTCCTGGACAGATGCGTCGAGGGTGCAATAGAGTCCGCTATTTTCCTCAAACCAGATCCAGACAGCGGGGCGTCGCTTCCACATTCCCGAATCCTCTCGAGTATCTCCAGTCCAATTCTGTGGAGCACTGTGAGATTCAGCAGGCAAGCCTCCCCGAGGTCTCCTACCTCAGAAACAAGGGCGGCGGCACCCTCGATAACGTGCCAGTTCAGGAGATCAAAGAGCTTCAAGGGGCAAAGATCAGACATAAAGTGCAGCAGGAGCGACATGTTCCTGAAAGACACGGTGTCCCCAAACGAAATTTCGAAAAAGTCTTGGCCGTCCAGGTCAGCCAGGAGATTCTGCCTCAGTCTTTCGAACAACCACTCAAGGGTGCTGTCCTCTTCCCGCTGGGTATTTTCTTCCAGAATGCAAATGTACTTGAACATCTCTGCCTCAGTAACCCCAGCAAAGCCAGCAATACAGGCGCTCATCAGCTCCAAGGGAAGCCAAGCGTTCTCCTGCGAAGCACGGCAGATCAAATCGTAATTCTGAGCGCACGTCATGAAGGACAACAAGAAGGCACCATAGTAGCCAGGTTTCGAGCTCCTGACAGCACCTCCCGCACTGGCGACATTGCCAGTCTTGGGGTCCACCCATACCGGCCAAGTGGCGGCCGGCTTGATCAAAACGGAAACCTGGTCAGCGATAGTGGAGTCCTCAAAGGCATCGATGATCTTGCAGATGTGCCCACCAAAAAACCTCTGGAAGTCCTCCGCCGGCCTTCCCCTGGGTGACCACTCGCTGGCAAACTCCCTGAACGCAGAGGCCATCTGGATCCCGTCCAAAGAGCTCAGCGTGCTAGGATCGAAGCCCAAATCTGACGCGCCTGCCCCCACCTCCTCGTTCTCGCTTGCAAAGTAAACCCCAACACTCAGAAGGCAGATCGCTGAGGACACGAGATCCGTGAGGGCTGCGATGAGTCTCTTTGGAAACTCCGAGCCCGCCCTCTGCATCGTTGTTCGGATCACCCCGTGCAGATCATCCCCGAGGCTCATCTCCCGTGGACATCCGATCAGCCTCTCCACCACCATAAACTTCATTCTCTGCAGGATCCTTGCCACCGCCTCATGGCTCACGGGCGATCCGGACTCCCGTGTGGATAGCAGCACGGCCTCGAAGGCGCCGAGCGCGAGCTCCCTGCTCGACTTCACGAAGTCCTCCGCGGCCAGAGAGACCAGGAGGTCGTCGAGCTCCTGGCACGGCCGCAGGCCCTCTGCCAAACCAATGTGCCCTAGCAGACGCGCGCCAATGTTCTTGAGAGAGCCGCCTCCCTCGTTGACCTCGGCAAGAATGGAGGGCCACCGCCCCCTCAGGTCCTCGCTGTGGCCGAGCCACGACATGAAGAGTCTACAGAAGGACGGGCTGGCCGCATCGTCTGTGCTGACCCCCACGCAGAAGCCTGTCAGGACCGAGGGCAGGGACCCCTCACCGCCTCCGTCCAGAGCCACGAGGTGCTCACCAAACGTGTCCACCAGAGTGGCGAGGTATTTGACGGCCGCGTCCTCCTCGTCGCCCCGCCGCGCCTCGCCGATGAGCGAGGCTGCTAGAGGGGCAACGACCGGCCCGGAGATTCTGCCTCTGGGCTCCAGGCCGCAAAGGAAATTGACCAGGAAGGCCTCCCTGGCGGACCCCGCAGAGAACTGTCCGAGAACGTAGTCCCGGAGCACGCCACAGGCCAGGTACTGGAGCCTTGCCGACCTCTCGCTCGCACCTTGCTCAAGGGTCCCCAAGACCCCAGCAAAAGCGGCCTGGCCCAACCTGGCGAGCCCGGGGCTGCCATCGCCCCCCTCGAGCACCAGCGGGATGAAGACCTGGGCGAGGGCCTGCTCCAGGAGCGACCCCTCCAGCTCCGCCACGGACCCGTAGCGCCCCTCCCCCAGGCACGCCCCCGCGAGGTCCTGGGCCTTGAACACAAAGTAGAGTAGGCACTCTGCAAAGCAGGCGCCCCCCGCTTGCGCGATTTGTGCGTTCCCTGCCGCGCCCTCCAGCAGGCATCGCAGCGTCCGCAAGAGGATCTCGAGGCTCTCTTCGCCGCCCCCGGCTGCCCCCTCCCAGGCCTGGGGCGGCAGAGTGGATAGGAGCGGCAGTATGGCGTTGTATGCGCCGAGGCCGTCCCCCCTGCACCCCGACCTCAGAAAGTCATGAAACGGGGGCCAGAAGGCCTTGGCGGGGTCGACACCCCCCCACACTCCCGCAGCCCCCTTGTTCACAGCAATCGCCATCTCCAGGACCGGCCGGCAGCAGCCGCGGTCCCTCTCCGCGAAGCAACCCACGACCTGCCTCGCGAGGCGGGCCGGACACCCCGCCAGGACCTCCGGGCAGGAGAGGGCCGCACGTCCCAGAAAGTTGTAGGCCGCCTGGCGGACGGACGGGTTCGCGGACCCCAGCACGCGCCTCCCGAACTCCTCCCCCTCCCCCATTATCCCGGCAAGGCACTCAACCTCCGCTGCGCCCAGCCCGCTTGGGGACCCCCCCTCCAAGCAGTCCGCCATGCACCTCAAGGACGTCGTGACGGCCCTGTCCCTCCTGCCCCTGATCTCCTCTGAGCTCTCCACCGCGGAGTCCCCGAACGACGTCTCTTTGGCACACACGTCCTTACAGAGCCTCTGCAAGATCTGGGCGAGGTAGTGGGCGGTGGCCTTGGACAGTACCGCGTCCGGCAGCACGGCCGAGACTGATTCGGCACAAATCCTGGCCACCTCGCGGTTTTCGTCGTGCCGGGACCGGAGCCACTGGGGGAAAAACCTAGGCAGGTGCTGCTGAAGGCTCCCCTTGTCCGAGCGGCGCAGCAGGTCCCAGTGCGCGCCCGCCGCCTCCATGCGAACCTGGCGGTTGTTGTCCACCGCGAGGCGGGGGTAGTAGTACGACCAGGCACCGAGGACGGCATCCTTGGTGGACCCCGGCCCCTCCGTCGCATCCTCCTGGGACGGATCCGCATTCACGTAGGCCCGAAAGGCCTGGAGGGCCTTCACTTTGGTCACAGGCTCCCTCTTCTTCAGGCCCTTGAGAATCGCAGCGACCTCACCGCTCAGCCGGTAGTCTTGCGCATACGTTTCCTTCTCCTTCCGGGGCCGGCGCTGCGACGGCGAGTCGGCAGGGCTGATCGCGGCGGACGAAGCGTCTGCGGCCTGCCCGATGGCCACGGAGCCGGAGAACCCGCCGAAGCCCACGAAGGTCTTGCCGGAGCCGCTGGAAGCGACACGGTGGGCAGCGCCCGCGGCGGAGGCTCCCTGGACGCCCCTGCGCGCGCCCTTCCCCTTCTCCCTTCCCATGGCCGCTCGACTCGACCGCGGCTCCTCGATGACAACGTCGCAACCTCAGCCTCTCCCTCCCCTCCGCCCCCTCCGCCCCCCCACCCCACCTGTCGCCCCCGCTGCCGTTGCCGTGTGGCGCTGATCTTGTGGAGTCCCGATCGCGCGCGATCGATCGAGGCGAAGGTTGGGGGTGCTTTGGACGGGTCGGGACGGTAGGGACCCGTAGGAGCGGGAGGGGGGTACTGTCCGTTTTCACCCTCCGCGGCGCTTGGCACCTTCGGAGGGAGATGGCGTGGAGCAACTTTCTCATGACCGCCGCGGTCATCGGCGGCCTGTTTTACATGACAAAGTCCGACGTGAGGCAGGGGGCTTCTATGTTTCGGAGGAACGTGAAGACGATACGGTCGTGGATCGAGCAAGGGGAACAGAGGTGAGCACGCGAGTCGACGAAACCTCCGCGGTCCCCCCGCGCGCCCGCGCGTCCGACGCCCACCCCACCCCACCCCACCCGCTCGACGGGCGAACCGGGGCTGACCGACCCCTCGAACCCTCTCCCGCCCTCCCGCCCTCCTCCGCGCGTCACGCCTCAGCGTGAAGCCCACCAAGCCAAAGGAGATCCCGAGGGACGTGGGCGCCCGGCAGCCCCCTAAGGACAAGAAGGACGCCTGAGAGCGCCAACTTTGGTCTGCATATTAACAACTGCTGTTATTCCGTGCCCTCCGTCGAGCCCTACCCAACCCAAGGGTGGGCGGACGGCCTGGTGCCTCGACACACTCTCATCCTCCTCCGCCAGCGACCCCCGTGGCCGCCGCCCAGGCCACTTCGGGGATCGGGATCGTGCACCTGTACAGCCCCTCGGCCCGCCCGTCGTAGAACAGCGCCGTGGCCCTCGGCGGCCGCCGTGAAGCCGGAGAGGTCGGGCTCGAAGAGAGCCGAGATCGGGGGCACAACCCACGCTTACGTTGCCCTGGGCGAAGTAGTAGCCCACGCCGTCCGCGCAAGTTTGTTCTGGCCTCTCAGGTCCGCCCCGGTCAGGGAGCGCGGCAGACTCTCTTGCAAGAGCTTTTCGTTTGGGCAGGGAAGGGTAGATTACACGCGCAGCAGCAGCAACACAAAGGAAGAAATGGAAGAAGAAGCGCCCCCTTCCCGCCTGTATCCGGGAGGCCGAGTCCAAGTCCGGCGCCGGGCTCACTTCTTGCCGGTGATACTGGTGAGCGCTGAGGTGGCCGAACCAGCCACCGCGGTCTGGGCCGTAGTGGCCAGGTCTCCCAAGTTGACGCCGGCGAAGGATGGAAGATCGCCGACGTCCACAAAGCTCGAGAACTCCGTGGACAAGAGGTTGGGGAAGGTGTTCACGAAAGGGCCCAACTCCGCCGCCATCAGGTCGGCATAACTCGCCGGAGGGGCGGCGGGCCAGGAGGTGAAGGGGACCGATTGTGAGGCCGGGGCGCCCGTAACCGGGTCCACGGCGTACAACCAGTCCTGCTGAAGGCTCCTCGTCGACGCCTGAACCGGGGCGGCCAGGAGCCCGAGCCCGAGGGCCAAGGCCAAGCACGCGGCGACCTGCTGCTTCTTCACTCCTCCAGACTTCCTCATCATCGTTCTCTCTCCTTCGCTTCTCGTGGTGGTGTTCGTCGTCGTCGTCGTCGTCGTCGTCGCCGGGTGTTGAGGGAGTTCTGAGGAGGCCGTGCGATCAGAAGATCTGCTAATCATGCTGCGCGCCATCCGAGCGCGACGAAACCGAAAAAAAACGGGGGAGGGGCCGTTACCTCTGCCCTTGGCTCCGCAAAAAAGAAAAGATAAAATAAGATCTCCAAGGTTGTACAAGGATTCCCCGCGGAAATTTCCATCCGGGTTGTCGGCGGTTACACCAACCTTAGCCTGAGCGTGGCGGATCCTTGGCGGATGATGGTATACTACAAGATTGAAGGTCTGGAAAAAGGCAAAGAGCATAAACGCACACGTCGCCGCGCCCTCACACCACCACCAGACGAAGAACGAAGAAGAATGAAGACCTCGCACGCGATCCTTTTGGCCCTCGTGGCCCTCGCTTTCACGGCTGCCTTGTCGGCGAACGCCCAGGCATCAGTCGCGGACATCCCCGGGGTCGTCGGGACGGCGATCACCGGGGCTGCCACCGCCCCGGTCAAGTCGTTCTTGTGCGCGGACGGAACGTCGAGCGGTGCCATCGACTGGCTGAACACGAACTCTCCGTACAGAGGCGACGGTAAGTTTTCGTCTCTGCGCGCCGCCAACCCTTCCTCCCTTTCCCTCGTCTAACGCGGCGCCCCTCCCTCCCTCCCTCGCTCGCTCGCTCGTCGCGCAGGGTTCTCCTCCCTCCTCTACTCCATTTTTGGGGCTGGTATTGACACTGGGTACAGACTGGGGGTCTCGCAGCAGCCCGCACAGGTTCAGGCCCTCCTCGGGTGCTGATGACGCGTGGACCGACCCACGCGACCTGTTTTGGTCCTTCTTCCCACGCCCTGTCTCTCGGAGTCCCGGCCTCTCACAGGAGGCCCACGCGGCTAAAATTTTTGGTTGTAAACGCAACAGACTAGGGCAAAGACCTTTACAAAACGTGATGAGAGCTCGAACCCAACTCGATAAAAACTTCTTACACACCCAGGTTACTGCTGCTGTGCCTTGGCCTGCGCCCTCTGCTCCCTCCTCAGCATCAGCGGATGGACCCTGTACAGGTAGGACTTGGCCTTGCCCTTCGAGGCTTTGACCTTGAAGGTCCTCTTCATGAACTTCAGAAGGAGCTTCATCTGCCTCTTGTTCGGGATGGCCCTCGCGCTCTCCGAGACGTCGTGGCGGTCCTGGGAGGGGGGGGAAGAGGGGGGGAGGCGTCAGCCGCTCGCTCGGGAGGCTCGGGAGGAAGAGAATTGGTTTGCCGCGTGTCAGTCGAGCTTAGTCCTCACCTGGACCTCCCTCCACAGCGCCGCGGTGCTGATGTCACCGTTCTTCCTGATGATCTCCAGGAGCTCCCTGGTGGGCTCTGCGGGTTCATCGAGAAGACGCGCCAAGGGGGTGCAAGGGGCGCAACGGTCGTCAGTACACGATCGGTGGCGCGCAGCTCCGTTTGGCCCGAAGCCGCTCGGAAACCGCAAGCAGTGGGGCGGGTGCGTGTTGTAAACGGAGGACTTACGCGGCCGGTCGGTCGTCGCCGACGAGTACTGAGCTGCCGTGCCGTGAGCAGCGCTAGGCCAGCGCTGGTCCGTCCTAAGCGCTCCGAGAGCCGAAACGGCCGGCGCAGCAGCGCTCGGGCTGCACGAGCACGCCGCTGTCAGCCTCGCCACAGTCCCGAACAGGGCGCTTCTCAGCATGATGGTTCCAAGGCCGCTATCCCTATCAATAGGGAATCCTTACTCCACTGCTACCCTGACTCGCGCGCAAGGACGGAGTCAAACTCGCGATTTTCTCCCCCCACTCCCCGAGGCTCTGGCCGCCGCAACCTTTGCTCGATTCGTTCGAAGCCCTGTGTTCTCTGTCCCCCGGACTGCCCGGAAGCTCGTCGCCAGCCGTCGCTGCTGCCTGGAGGCCAAGGTGAAAAAAAATGACCAGATCCCTGATGAGAGGAAAGGGTGTGAGCCAAGTCATACAATGTGATGAATTCAAGTCGCGGTAATAAATAGGTTACGAGTACAGGACGTCGGTCCGGATCACGTACTTGGCTCCCCTGGTGACATTGCTCCCTTCGTGGACGAGGCTGCCGCAGTCCCCTCCGTGTGGAAAGACCAGCGCAGCGCCCCTCCTCGGTTCCACGCTCCTGGCCTCGAGCCTGCCCTCCCTCGGGGAGGGCGTGTAAAACGTGGTGCAGCCCCCGCCGAAGTCCTCGTTCAGGTACACGAGAAAGGTCAACCTGGACCATCGGTCCCCATAGTGGTCGTACTCGTAGGTCTCGCCGCCGCTCTCCTCCTTTTTGGTGCCGCTCCCAGGCCAAGCGCCGTCAACGTGTGGCCGGTAGATGGCCCCGGGACTGTACCTGTACAGCCGGAGCCTCGCGTTGATTCCCCTGAGCTCGTGCTGGCCATTCTTTCCCATGCGCTTGGGCAGGAGGTGCCTCACCCTCGCGAAGATTCTGTCCGCGATCTCGTCAGACAGCCACACAAAGTTGGTGGCGCGGGGGGCGAAACCCTTGGGCGCGGGGGCCGAGGTGGCCGACTCGTCGGGAACGTACCCACACGGCGAGCTCTCCGCCGCCGCGATGACCTCGTCGCACTCCCGCGGCGTTAGCGCGCAGAGCAGCACAAAGGCGCCAGGAAGGCCGGGGACCTCAACCCTGCTCTGGGCGCCCTCCGCGCTCTTGTCCGCGGGAATGGCTCCTTCCGGGAGCTTGTAAATTCTGAGGTCGTACCGGTTGGGCGGGGTCCTGTCCTGCGCCTTCTCCTCGTACACGACCCGGTAGGACTGTTGGGGAAATTTTGATGCCAGAGACCCGCACAACGCCTCCCTAGAACGGGTGCCGAACCTGCCCCGGTAGACCCCCTCGCCGTCGCCCTCGCCGTCGATGCCAACGGCGATCTCCTCAGGATCCGTGGGCACGGGGACCTCCCGCGAAGTCGCCTGGAAGGGCTCCATCCTGCGGATCAGGGGATCACCAGAGCACCGGATCACATGTGCGAGTTGTTCCGTGTCTGGGCACCCTCTCGGCTGGTCCCTCTCGGCTCCGTCCTCCCACCACCACCTCACGGGCTGCAGCCTGATGATGGCGTCCAGGGTGCTCACGGACTCCTCCGTGCCGAGCGCCGCGAACTCGTCTTCGTTCATGCAGTCCCGAACCCAGCGCTGCACCGCGCCGAGCTTTGGGACCTTTCCGGACCTCCTCACCTCGGCGAGGGCGGCCACAGCGTCGGCCATCCGCCCGTCGATCAGGGCGCTGGAGGCCCTCAAGGTCGCGCTCCCATTCTCTTCGTCGATGTGGGCCTCCACGAAGGGGTGGAGGGCCACGCGGAGGGCCTTGAGGGGCTTGGCCAGCCCGAAGGCTCGAATCCCTCTCTCCCTGTGCGCCAGGCGCTCCAGGGCGCCGAGGGCGACGCGAAAGGCGCCGGAGGAGGCGATGGACTCGGCCGCGCGTCGCGACGCCCTCTGATCATCGTCGTCATCGCCATCGCCGTGCGCGGGGCGGGCGCTCGTCCCCGCCGCGAGGCCGCCCCCCCTGGAGGCCGCAACGGCGAGGTTGTGCGAGGCCAGGGCCTGCGCGGCGGTCTCGCTCTCGAGCCTCCTGAGCTTCTGACGCTTCCTCTCCCTCTTGCCCGCCACGCCCCCGCGCTCCCTGTAGATCGACGCGAGCTCCGCCGCGACGGGCCACACCGCCTTCCGCAGCGGCTTCAACGCCGGGCAGCGCCACGCTGGCGTTTCCCTCAGCCCGCCTGCCTGCCTCAGCACGTGAACCAAAGCCGCCATCTCCCTCCCGGGCAGCCAAGACGGAACCTCGTCCGCTCGAGGGTGTGTCTCGCCGTGCCTAGACTTGGGGTTGTGGTTCCCAAATGCAGTCCCCACCGACCCGTCCTCATGCCTAGTGTTCCTCTTCTTCTTCCTCGCCATGGCCGATCGCGCGCACCCCCCTTTGTGATCGTGGAAATGTTAGAGAAAAGTCGAGAGAAAAGGCGCCGCGCATTTGCCAGGGGAGGGGGGGTTGGTGTTTCCACAGCATTGGAAGGCGGCGGCATTGCTCGCTTGCGGGAGAGAGAGCGTGAACAAGTAAAGGGTCGCGCGACAATGGGGAAGAAGGATAAGACGCCAAAGAAGTCGGCCGCCGAGGACCTGGGCACGGCCCAGCAGAGCGGAGACTTCTCGATCAAGCCGGAGTCCGTGACGCCGACTCTCGACACGTCCAAGTGGCCCCTTCTGCTGAAGAACTACGACAAGCTTAATGTAAGGACGGGGCACTACACCCCAATCCCTTGCGGAAACTCCCCGCTGAAGAGACCAATTAAGGAGCACATGCAGTACGGAGTGATCAACCTGGACAAGCCCTCGAACCCCTCGAGCCACGAGGTGGTGGCGTGGCTGAAGCGCATGTTGCGCGTGGAGAAGACCGGGCACAGCGGAACCCTCGACCCCAAGGTCACGGGCAACCTTATTGTGTGCATCGACAGGGCGACTAGGCTGGTCAAGTCCCAGCAGGGCGCCGGAAAGGAGTACGTCTGCGTCGCCAAGCTTCATAGCAAGGTCGAGGGCGGGAAGGCCAAGGTCGCCAAGGCCCTGGAGACCCTCACGGGCGCGCTCTTCCAGCGACCCCCTCTTATCTCCGCCGTCAAGAGGCAGCTCCGAATCAGGACCATCTACGAGTCCAAGCTCATCGAGTACGATGAGGAGCGCAACCTCGTCCTTTTCTGGATCTCCTGCGAGGCCGGCACCTACGTCAGGACCATGTGCGTCCATATGGGACTCCTGCTCGGGGTGGGCGGCCACATGCAGGAGCTCAGGCGTGTCAGGAGCGGAATCATGGGAGAGGAGGACAACATGGTGACGATGCACGACGTGCTGGACGCAATGTGGATGTACGACAACTTCAAGGACGAGGCCTACCTTCGCAGGACCATCATGCCCCTTGAGGTGCTGCTCACCAACTTCAAGCGCGTGGTGGTCAAGGACTCTGCCGTGAACGCCATCTGCTATGGGGCCAAGCTCATGCTCCCCGGCCTGCTGAGGTACGAGAACGGGATTGACGTGGACGACGAGGTGGTGCTGATCACCACCAAGGGGGAGGCCATCGCTGTGGGAATCGCGCAGATGACCACCGCCGTTATGGCGACCTGTGACCACGGTGTGGTGGCAAAGATCAAGAGGGTCATCATGGAGAGGGACACGTACCCAAGGAGGTGGGGCCTGGGCCCCAAGGCCCAGCAGAAGAAGAAGCTGATCGCGGACGGCAAGCTGGACAAGTACGGGAGGCCCAACGCGTCCACCCCAGCTGAGTACCTGAAGGCCGTGTCGAGCGACGTGGCGGCGGCGGCAGCGGCGAGCGCTGAGCCCGCGACCCCGGTCAAGATGGACGAGGACGAGAAGGAACCCAAGACCCCAGAGGCCGGGAGCACGGAGAAGAAGAAGAAGAAGAAGAAGAAGAAGAGGGAGGACAGGAGCGACTCGGACAGTGATGAGAAGAAGTCAGAGAAGAAGAAGAAGAAGAAGAAGAAGAAGAAGTCCAAGTCCGAGGACTAGATCGGAAGGGTGGGAGAACTTCCTCTCTCTCTCTCTCTCTGTCGCTCTCTCCTTCCATGATGAAGGCCTTGTATCATAATGAAGCACAAATATATATGTTTTTTGACAAACCACATCATCATCGCTCACTCGCACTTGACGGTGGACACAATCCCGAACCCTTGCCTGACGCAGGACTTGATTCCCAGGAGCTGGATGTCGAAGACCTCGTACTGCTTGGCGCTGAAGAAGGTCGCGGGCCCAACTGGAGGGCCAAGCGCGGGGGGAATGATCACCCTCCGCCTGCTTCCCGGGACCATGTCCTTCACCGCGAGCTCGAACCCCGGGATCATCCCCCCGATTCCCAACCTGATCTGCGCCGGCCTCTTCTTCTTGTACGATGAGTCGATGAACCCGCCCTCCTCGTTGTACCCGGTGTAGTGGAAGGTGACCTCGTCGCCGTCCTGGCCCTTCCTGCCGCCCTCCTCGCCCGCCTCAAGCTCCTTGTAGATCAGCCCGTTCTCCAGCTGGGTGTAGCCGTCCGCGAAGATAAACATGTCGAAGCCCCTGCGCACGAACTCCGGGAAACCTTTGGGAGCCCGGTTCTGCGCCTGGATCTGCCGGTTCTGCTTCAGGGCCTTGGCGTCCACCTCGTTCAGGTTGTCGACGTCCGAGGTAGAGAGCAAGATCGTGGAATCCTCGTCGTCGGACTTTTGGGGCAGCGAGCCGGGAGGTGGGGGTGGGGGCTCGTCAATGATTTCCTCCACCACGACCTCATCGGGGGCCGACACGATCTCGTAGGCCCGGTCGTCGGACGTCGCGACGACTGGGGGTTCCTGGCTCGACGTCACCACCGAGGGCTCCTCGGAGGCCAGGTCCTCCGCACTCGCAGTTCCGACGCGCCCCACGAGGGACGTTGCGGTCGACGAGAGCAGGATTCTAAGCGCGGCACGCCTGTCGCACAAGACCGATCCGACCAAAACCTCAACGCGAGGCCTTCCGAGACGCTCTCTGGAGCAGTGGAGGCCACCACCAACCCTGAAGCTCCTGTGGCCCCTGCGCGCGCCCCACCGCCGCGACTTTTTTCGCGTCCCCTCGGCCCTGGCGCTCGAGGTAGGGGCGCCTACCACTGCAGCAGCAGCGCGCATCGCGCTTCAATGCAGTCCAAA
>Ga0160423_10002778_pt1 | contig 14608 bp, 9 predicted proteins | sample CRUFie14St8metaG_FD_108191 | JGI IMG/M metagenome (GOLD analysis project Ga0160423, IMG submission 108191) | Marine microbial communities from the Costa Rica Dome - CRUD Field 142mm St8 metaG | ecosystem: Environmental > Aquatic > Marine > Oceanic > Photic zone | place: Costa Rica: the Eastern...
GAGGAACCTTATGGCCTTTCCCTCGTTGACGCATCTAATGGCCAATCGATCTGGAACACTGCCATAGATAAGTTTCCCTGTCACCAGAATACCACTTTCAGGAAGGATACCGCCTACTACTTTGCCAATGGCCGGCACGGTGCGCTCGATCTCACTACCGGTAAGCCCAAAAGTGAACATTCTCTCTTAGAAGACGTCACAGTAACCCGATGGAAGGATGGCAAATACATCACACTCGAAAAACAAATCCTTCCTACAGGACCTAAGGCTAAAAAATCTTTTACCTACTTTACCAACATCGTAGTTGGCGATTATCATTACTTTCGCTCCTTCAGCGGCTTTCTAATCGGTCGTATCCAGCTTTCTACAGGCAAGGTTGAATATCTACAGGTCCCCGTACAAATTGTTCGTAAAAAAGATCAACCCGACGAAACCCTTTGGTCAAAGCATTTACCCAATGACATGAAAACCGCTAATGGTTTCATGGCTACCCAGGACAAGCGTAATGCTGGCAATGGTTGGGGCCATGTGACTGCTGCTCCTCCCATTGTAGTCGGTAACTATATCTACTGGCCAACTATGGTGGGAATGGTTTACGTCATTGACTCGACCAGTAAGAATTTAGACGCATCTTCCATTGCTGGTTTAAGCGACCTTGGCCTCGCCGGGCAAACTTGGAGTCTTTCATCTCTCAGTTTCTCGGATGGAAAGCTCTATGCTCGAACACTCAAAGAATTGATTTGCTTCGAGAAGTGAAGTCACTCGAATTCAAAATACTATGAAACGTCCCCTAATTACGTATCTCCTGTTCACAAGTTTCATTGTGGAAGTCGTCGCTAAAGACAGACCCAATGTACTCTTTATAATGTCTGACGATCACACTGCCCAAGCGGTAGGCGCGTATGCTACGGTATTGAAATCTCTTAACCCGACTCCAACTCTGGATAGGTTGGCGGCAGAGGGGATGGTATTCGACAATGTGTTTTGTTCGAATTCCATTTGTACACCAAGTCGGGCGAGTATCATAACTGGGCAATACCCACACGTGAACGGAGTTACCGATCTGGGCGGGCGCGTTCTTCCCGCGAAGCAATCTCTGCCAATCCTTTTCCGCAAAGCAGGATACCAGACAGCTATGATAGGGAAGTGGCACCTTAAGGTGGAGCCAAATTTTGACTACTACAAGGTGCTGCCAGGGCAGGGTAAATATTTTGATACCGAGTTCCGTGTGCAGGGCGATAAGCCGTGGCCTAAGAACGTTGTCACTCATAAGGGCGAACATTCTTCAGACGCCATCACGGATTCAACCATCCACTGGTTTAAGAACAATTACGACAAAGATAAACCTTTTTTCATCTGTCACCAGTTCAAGGCTCCACATGATTATTTTGAGAACGCACCACGCTATCAAAAGTATCTTGCTGATGTTAACATTCCCGAACCACCGACTCTATACGAAGTACCGGATACATTTGGCTCAATTGCAACCCGAGGTCATCGCGATGAACTCTTGCCGCACATTGGAACTTCCATCGGGAAACGTAATCCTCGCCGTTCGTACGCTGTCGATCTTAAACAACGCTTTCCTGAGGAACTACCATCAGACTATGACGTGGCCAAGCTTTCTGAACGAGAGACCACACGACTTGCCTACCAAGCCTATCTTCGTAAATACCTTCGTTGTGTAAAGGGGGTCGATGATAACCTAAATCGGCTCTTCGACTACCTCAAAACCGAGGGTCTCTACGATAATACAATCATCATCTACACTGGTGATCAAGGCTTCTGGCTCGGTGAAAACGACTATCAGGACAAACGTTGGGCGTACGATCCTTCAATGCGTATGCCCTTCATCCTTCGATATCCTAAAGCTGTTAAGGCAGGCACCCGTTCTGATGCAATCGTGGAGAATATTGATTTCCCTGCGCTTATGCTAGATTTCGCTGGTATTCCTGTGCCCAAAACCATGCAGGGTCGCTCATTCAAGAGCATTTGTGAAACTGGCAAGGAACCCAAGGGTTGGAAGAAAGCTGCATACTACCGTTACTGGATGCACATGGCGCACCACGATAATCCTGGTGTCATGGCCATCCGTACCAAAACTCACAAGCTTGTTTATTACTACGGTTGTAATTACGATGGAGGTTACCAAACACCTCCCGGTTGGGAACTCTATGACCTTAAAAAGGACCCTACTGAAATAAACAATGTCTACGATGATCCAGGTTATTCTAAGGTTCGGGATCGCTTGAAGAAGCAGCTTGCTTCACTCCGCAAGACTGTTGGCGACGATGGAAGTCACTATCCCGAAGCCGAAAAGGTGGTTCAGGAATTTTGGGACTATGATGCCAGCGACCGAGAGAAAGCTATAAAAATCTCCAACGCATATTTGCAACGTCGTCTTTCTGAACTCGAAAAAGGAATTCGTAACCACCGTACGTATCTAGGGAAATAGTCGAATACATCAATTCCACCCTTCATAGTTTATGCATTTCTGCAGTATCGGACCGCTGTAAGCCTGTCCCTAGCGTGATCCAAAGTTATCTTTTCGCTCGTACCTCCGCTAAATCTTCACTCACGTGCTAGTTCAGATCATTGAGGTACTTGATGAACACATTAGTGTCATCGATTTTGCGATGTTCATCATCATTTGGATGGTGCAACTCATCATTTACCCATCTTTTGCTAGATTTGAAGATGATCACTTTGTTGATTGGCACAAAACCTATTGCCAGCGCATAGGTCTATTCGTTCTTCCATTAATGTTTGCGCAAATCATTCACTCTTCTGCATCTTGCTTCTTCGAAGGACTTGCCTACGATTGGCTTAAGTTGGCGGCCAACCTAGGTTCTTGGGTCATCACTTTTTCGATCTCTGCACCTCTTCATGGGAAACTTCAGGAAGGGAAAGACTATGAGTTGATAGCCAAGCTGGTGAAAACGAACTGGTTAAGAACATTTTTCTGGAGTTTAGTGTTCACAATTTCAATCTACCAATATTATCAATAATACCTCTGGTATCCCAAGGTGAACAAGCTAACTGTATCCGATTGTCATACCGCACTTCGTAAATCACAAGATGCTGTCCTTTTAGATGTTCGCACCTCTGCTGAATTTGAGTCCTACCACGCCCTTGGTGCAGTCAACCTACCAATTGGCTCGTTTTCTTCACAAGATTTAACCTACGACAAAAGTGCAGAAATATTTGTCATCTGCGAGTCTGGTGGGCGATCTCGAATGGCAGCAAAGGATTTGGCCAATGCAGGGTATACAAATGTCTCCGACGTTGAAGGAGGAACCCGTGAATGGGCAGCAGCAAAGCTACCGGTTACTGAAGGTAAGTCCATTATGTCCCTTGAGCGGCAGGTGCGAATTGCTGCTGGTGTAATGATTCTAACTGGTGTTGGTATTGGGCACTTCGTCCATCCTGTCGGTTATGGATTATCAGCCTTTGTCGGCGCGGGGCTTATTTTTGCCGGCATCACGGACACTTGCGGCTTGGGGATGCTAGTCGCCAAAATGCCTTGGAACCGTTAATTGTCCAACCATCCACCATAGACTGGATTTGGGAGCATGAACTTCTCCTGCCCCCAGTCTAGATCCTTATTGTCTGGGAAGTCGTTGGAGGCGTCACCAAACCAAGCTAGTATCTTAAGTTTACCATGTTGAGACATTCTCTTGCTACCTTCAAAAACCTCCTTGCGGCGAAGAGTCTTTTTGTCGGCTCTTTCCTTACGAAGAAGAAATACATCGTCTTTTCCGAGTAGCCCGTGTGCACTCAGATTTTGGCGCGTTGGTTCCGCATTGCTAGCATAGCGGTTGCTTATGAAGATTATGCGACCACCGGGAATCTTTCGCAATTTCTCAATAAATGTCTTAACCCCTGGTATCGGGGTGGCTGCCCTACGATTGACCCATTCAGACCAAGCCTGTTGACTATGGGTCTCTCCCTTGGCATTCAATTCCACTTGATACTGTGCATTGTTTAGAACGGTCTCATCAATATCCATAACGATAGCCCACGAGGTATTGGCAACTTCGGCTAGTGGCAGTACCTTTTCTTCTGCTGCTGAATAAACCTGTTCGCAAACGGCTTGGTACTCGCTCGATTTTGTGATCCATAAGACCGCCGTTTTTGAAGGCGTGGCGCTAGACAATTGCAAAAAACAGCTCAGAAATGTAAAAATATGGAGGAGGTGAAGGTATTTCATGATTCAAATTTCGAATTTTTTTACTGAGGTGGTCTAAACTTCTAACTTCATCCCCAATTTGCTGATATAACCTTAGTTTCAGGTTTACGTCGGATTATAGGAGCGAAGTTCTCTTGGATGTGTACAAACTTTTACTATCAGGTGTCTCACATTCGTAAATCTAATTAACCTCCTCTTCATTTACTTTTTGAGCAAGAATACCAGAACTTGCCCTGCGGGTAGATTCATGCAGTTCTTATCTCTATGAAGAAGCAATTATTTTTACTCTATTCATTTATCTGTTCTCTGAATGTCTGTTTTGCTACCGTTGAGGCCTTTGAGGTTGGCCCGGATCAGGCAGATCAACTCCCCAAAGGAAAAGAGGCAGATGGGATTGTGGGTGACTTTATTCTCCGTAATGAGCTTGTCACAGCCGTCATCGCCGGTAATCAGCCGCTGCGGCGAGCCAACATGGGTACTTTTTATGGTGAAGGTGGAACATCGCAGGGCTGTCTTTATGATTTCACCCTGAACAAACGCCATAATGACCAGCTAACTGTTTACACTCCTGGAAGACAGCGGGGACCAATCTCCCATATCCGAGTGAATCAATCAGGTGAAGATTTCGCTGAGATCGAAGTTGTTGTGTCTGCAGCAAAAAACAAAGGTCTCTACAAGAAACACACTTATCAACTTCACGCAGGGGCTAAAGGACTTGTGGTTACAACATTTTTTCGGAATGAGAATAAGGTTGTCCGTAAGATTTCTCTTGATGACTACTGGAAGCCTTCCGGTAAAAGCGGAACGTTCAACAATGTTAGGTGGGTGGATGCTGTAGATCCTTCAGATAAGGGAAGCTACGCCGTTGGTTGGTTAGATGGGGCAGTTAAAGGCTCTGCTTTGATCAAACGTCCATCCGCTCCAACTTTAAAACATGGTGAAAGTCGCACTGTTACGCGCTTCATTGCGGTTGGTAATTCACCTGCAGATGCTTACGGTAATGTGATTGCGTATACTGATTCCGAACAATCTATATTGGAAGTATCTCTTAAAGATGAAGCAGAGGCTTCTTCTACTGGTTCTTCCACGGTTGCCATCGCAAGTGGTAATCAGTTGATCCCAGCTTACCCTTCAGAAAAGGGTCATTTGACTGTTGGGTTACCTCACGGTAGTTACTCGCTGAATATTAGTGATCGAGGTAGAAAGTCTGTGAAGATGGAGGTCTTACTGGCCGACAGCAAAAAAGAAGCGGTGAAGATACTCCTACCTAAGCTTTCAGGCGTTAAGTTCAAAATCGATGACGAATCTGGCAGGGATATTCCATGTAAGGTACAATTTGTTGGTATAGGTGAGACTCCAACGCCGAATCTTGGGCCTCAGAATCGCGCACACGGTTGTGTAGACCAATGGCATTCTGAGACTGGTGAGTTTGAGGTGGCACTCGATCCGGGTAGCTACCGCTTGGTGATCACACGGGGCATTGAATATGGACATCTAATCCGAGAAATTAAGGTTCAGTCCGGCAAGTTCACCCTTGTGCAAGGTAGCCTTAAAAGATTGGTTGATTCTTCAGGCTGGGTCAGCACAGATTTTCATAATCACTCAACTCCTAGTGGAGATAACCAATGTGGTACAGATGACCGAATCATTAACCTTGCTGCTGAGCACATTGAATTTGCTCCAACCACTGAGCACAACCGGCTTTATGATTGGGAACCTCACATTGAGAAACTTGGCCTTAGCCATTTCCTTAGTACAATTGTTGGTCTTGAATTGACCGGTCGGGGTGCCGGTTCGCATCATAATGCCTTTCCTTTGCCAAAACCCAATCCCTTTGCACAGGATGGTGGAGCACCTGTTTTTCAGACAGATCCAAGGTTAAATGCTATCGCCTTGCAGAATTTTGGAGGGTGGGATCCAGATCGCTGGGTGCACATCAACCATCCCAATCTCAGTGAGAAGTTTTGGGATCGTAATCAGGATGGTAAAGCGGATGGTGGCTTTGTTGGTTACTCCGACTTGATCAATGGTATCGAGTCACAGAACTTCAGGGGCAACGACATCCTCGCTACTGCACCTTGGAAGATCACTCGTGTAGGACCGCGTAAGAGCGTTCGTGAAGTTCGTGAGTTTATCTGGCTACAGATGCTTAACCAAGGATTGCGTACTCGAGCAATCGCAGTTGCTGATGCACATTCAGTCTACGGTAATGGTGTCGGTGGTTGGCGCACCTACATTCCAAGTAGTTCAGATGCTCCCAGTAAAATTGATTCTAAAGAAATTATTCAGAATGCAAAAGCGGGTCGTTTAATGCTGACCACCGGTCCCTACTTGGAAGTTACCGCAAACGGGGTAAGAGCTGGAAGTGAAATTCCTGCCACTTCTGGCAAGGTAAAGCTGAAGATTAAGGTTCAGTGCACAGATTGGGTCGACATCGACCGGGTTCAAGTACTTGTCAACGGTCGTCAGGTTCCTGAGCACAATTACACTCGCAAGAGCCATCCGGATTTCTTCGGCAATGATGTCATCAAGTTTGATCGCGCTTTTGAACTCCAACTCAAAAACGATGCACACATCATCGTGGTGGCAATGGGAGAGGAGCACAATCTTCGGACTGGCTATGGTACGAGCACAAACTCTCAACTTCGCCCTTGCGCTTACATAAACCCGATCTGGGTTGATGTGGATGGTAAGGGTTTCCAGCACAACGGTGACACTTTGGATTGGCCACTACCCGTGAGTAAGCCTTCGGCAGAGAAGTTTGAGACGATTTTGGAAGAACGAAAGAAGTCTTGAGCCATCCAGATTGATGAAGGGCATATTGATGCTGACAATTTGCATTATGCTCTTTTGCTAGCCACCCCCAAACCAGTGTAATGGAAAATACTCTTATGATCATCTCTAGAACATTTCCTTTCCTTCTCCTTGTTTTACTTTTTTCGACGATTGCTTGGGCAAATAAACCCAACATGATCTTCATCATCGCTGATGACTGTACCTTTCGAGATATTGGATGCTATGGAGGTCAGGCGAAGACGCCCCATATTGACAAACTGGCTACCGAGGGGATGCGTTTTACGCGATGTTTTCAGGCTGCACCCATGTGTTCACCTACGCGTCACAATATCTATACTGGGCTTTACCCGGTTAAAAGTGGTGCTTGGCCAAATCATACACGAGTCTATCCGCACGTTAAGAGTATTGTACAGCATCTATCCCCTTTAGGTTATCGAGTCACTCAAACAGGTAAGACCCATGTTGGTCCTCGAGAAGTGATGGCATTTGAGAAGTTCGGAGGGAAAAACCCAGATATGGGCTACATCGACCAACTATTCGGTGAAACTGCAAAAGGAGGAAAGCCCTTTTGTCTATTTGCTTGCTCAAATGAACCGCACAGCCCTTGGGATAAGGGTGATGCTTCGGTTTATCCCCCGGAAAAAATAAAACTGCCTCCTTACATCGTGGATACACCGGTCATGCGAGAGACCTTTTCTAGGTATCTGGCAGAAATTAGTTATTACGATGGGCAGGTGGGAGAAATTCTGGGTCTCCTTGATAAGCATGGTCTAAGCGAGAATACTATGGTTATGGTTGTCAGTGAGCAGGGTAATGGTTTTCCATTTGCCAAGTGGACTTGCTACGAAAGTGGATTACAATCTGCTATGATCGTGAGGTGGCCAGGGAAGGTAAAAGCGGGAAGTGAGACCGATGCTATGGTTGAATATGTGGATGTGACGCCTACGTTCATCGATATTGCAGGGGGGGAGCCGATTGTACCTTTGGATGGTCGTAGTTTTATTCCTGTTCTCACAGGCAAGGCCAACAAGCACAAGAGTCATGTCTACGGCATAATGACAACTAAAGGCATTATTAATGGGACGCCCGCTTATGCGATTCGCTCGGTTCGGGATATCCGCTACAAGCTCATCCTCAACCTCAATCATGAAAGCAAATTTACCAACGCCTGCACCAAGTCAAAAGAATTTATATCTATGGTCGCCAAAGCCGATGCAGGTGATACTACTGCGAAAGAGCTCGTAAGAGCCTATCAGCATCGTCCTGCTGTGGAGCTTTACGATTTAGAGACTGATCCCCTAGAGATGAAAAACCTTGCTGGTAAAAAAGAATACAAGACTCACGTAAAACGTCTTCGCTCCAAACTACATTTCTGGATGAAGGAACAAGGAGACGAGGGTGTGAAGACAGAGTTGAGAGCCGGTGAGCGTCAGGGTGGAGGTAGAAAGAAGAAGTCCAAAAAGTAACTGGAAAGACTTCAATGGGGGAGTTGGTATTCAGTCTTCGTGAATACCTTCCAAGACATAAGCTCTTACTTTTTCTGCCTTTCCCTTGACCTCGATCTCCTGCAAATCACCGACATCCACATGGTCTCTGACCAGTTCGTAGGTCTCTGCAGATAGCATACAACCTTGCTTAGGCGCGCTGCTTTCAAGTCGCTGGCCAATGTTTACATTATCTCCAATCATGGCATACTCTAGGCGGTGGCGTTCACAACCTAGGTTACCAAGTATTACGTTACCGCTGTTTATACCAATTCGGCTCTGCACCTCCTCGAAAGAGTCTAGATTGAACTCTTTGAGTTTTTCATTCATATGCCATGCTGCAAAGACAGCATTACGAGCATCCACCTTACGATCGCCCGAATCAAATCTTGCTACAATGGCGTCTCCGATGAACTTATCTACGATAGCGTCGTAATCGAACAATATGCCTACCATTAGGTCAAAGTAGGTGTTCAGCAAACGGATGATTTTTCGTGCAGAGTACCGCTCACATTTGCTGGAGAATGCACAAATATCTGTAAAGAGGAGAGTGATAAATTTATCTTCTCCCTTAGCTGGGTTGGTTCCATTGACCATAGAGTCAACCGCTTCCAACGTGTCCGCGGCAACAAACTTGGCGATCGTTTCCTGTTCCTTTTTTGCTTTTGCGTTAGCAATTGCTTCTTCAACGACTGCTTTGAGCTTTTCCTGTTCGAACGGTTTGGTGAGGTAGGCTGAGACTCCAAGGATTTGCCCCTTTTTCTTATCTAACTCAGTCGCCCGGGTTGTGATCATAATAATGGGAATGTCCTTGGTCTTCTCATTATCTCTGACTTCAGTACAAAATTCCCATCCATTTAGGACCGGCATGTCGTAATCTGATGTGATGATGTCTGGCTTGAACCTGTGTACGGCTTTGTATCCTTCGAACCCATTTTCCGCAATCTCAACCTCGTAGTCCAGTTCTTGGAACATGCTTGCGATGAGCGCACTGATTGTGGGGCTGTCATCTACCACAAGCGCACGCAGTCGACGACCTTTGGGGGGAAGAGGGAACCGGTCTTGAATTTTCTTTAAATTCTGAGCTGACGCGTAGGGTGAGAGAAGAACATCGCCAACCTCGTGCTCGATGATGTCCTCGACAACTTTGGCTTCCCGTCCGTCGTATGCGAGCAGAACAGGAACCTTTGCAAGTGGACCTTCTTCTCTAGCTTTTTCTGCAAAGTCAGCACCATTGATTCCAGGAAGATGATATTCAGCAATGATGAAGTCAGGAATTTCCGTCCATCGATTGGATAATGCCTCTTCTGCATCCTTCAGGGTCTTCACGGCGTATCCCATTGTTTCAAGAGCAAGGGCTAATTGCGACTTGGGTTTCCGTAGAATGAGTAACGCCTGCCTAGGAAGATTGAAAGCGCGTTTAAACAACTCTGCAGTTTTGGTATCGTTTAGCGGCAACCTAACAAAAGTGTTTGCACCTTCTGCTGCCTTGAGACCTTGATTAACTCCCTCGGGTGCGTAAACGACAATGAACAAGTCAGACAATTCATCTTGATCCCGAAGTTCGCTTAGAAGTTGTTTGTGCTCTCCTTGTAGTAGGCTAAATTCAATGAACAAAGCATCTGGCTTGGCCTTCAGCATCTCTTCCGTAATGGAATAGATATCTTGTAGTCTAGTGGTGTTCGCCCCGTTCCTTTCGCAAATGGTAGCAAGCTCTGCGGATACAGCCTCGATGCTGGAGGCAATGAACACCTTTTTGTTCATCAGAATTGGATGAATAGTTTGGTAGAAGGGTTAGTGAAATGACTTAATCGATAGGTCTCACTACGTGAGCGGTCCATCCAAGGCCTTTGTATTCCCGATATCCCTGTGTCTTCGAAGAACCAATGATGAACTTGCGGCCCTTATCTGTGAAAATACCTGAAGCGGACTCTCCAGCTTCGAGATTCATATTTTCTGCAGGAATATTGACCTCTTGACCGATTGGAAAGTTCTCTGCATCTGTGGTTGCAATGATCTCCTTGTCATCGTTCATATAGAATGCTGCGCCTCCCTCAACCACTTCGTTCTTAATGCGTGGAAGACAGCCTTCCAAAATTGGACAGACTAGATTCTCCCAGTCGAATAAGATTCCAAGTACTCCGAGAACTTTTCCTTCTCGCTCCCCATTTTCTAGGATTCCACCGCAGTAAATGAGGGAGGTTTCCTCGTTTTCTAGATCGGAATTACAAACATCCTGAACTCCATATTGTACGGAGCGAGAGATCTGCATACCTTGCCGGAACCAAGATTGCTCGGATACATTCATGCGCTTGAGTTTATCTCGGTTTTCAGACTTGGAATTGGCAACAATACGTCCGTTGGAATCTGCAATGACCAAATCGCGATACATGGTGTAGGATGCGTTTATAATCCCTAGGCGCTTGCTGGCTTCTTCAAAGTTCTCCTCGGTGTTATTCTGAAGCGCCTCCCAGAAGGCATGGTCGGTTGACCACCAGCGAACATCTGCTGCTCGTTCAAAGAGGTTGCGATCAATTAGATCAATTGCTTGCTTGCTGAAGTTCTCTAGAGCCTTGAGGTTCTGCTGAAGCATGTCTGCAGACATTTCCGATAGCAGTTCCTCCATCTTCCCAGTTGTTGAGTTACCGGTAGTCGTTATCTGGTCAAAGATCGGAATGAAGCTAGTTCCAGCCTTGCCGAGGTCAGTAGCTAGAATGATCCCATTGATCGAGATTAGTTGGATGTCTCCTTTATTACGCTGAATTTCCTGATAGGTCTGTTTATTCGTGTCAGGAATAAGTTTTGAATTCATCAGTTCTTGTGGAGAGATGCCGTAGTCAATGTTTTCCTCTGATCTTTCAAACATTGCTGACTCCGGAAGAACAAGATGACTCGTCCAGCCAAGACCTTTATATTCATCAAAACCTTCACTCTTATGGGAAACTACCAGGGAGCGGTTTCCACACACGATAGCGTTCGATACTAATACTTCACCGGGAGTCGTAAGCCTCCAGTGTCTACGAGGTAGATCGGCTAAATCACCGCTGGGAATAAAATGCTCATCGCTAGAACCAATCACACGACCATCTGCGTTAGTGAAGAACGAGAACCAACCGTCAAGTATGCTGCCGCTTCTATCTTGAGGCATGTAGTCGTTAAGTATGATCTGTCCTTCTCCTTGGAAGTCGAACAGCACACCCATGGCACCAATCACCTCTCCCTGCTCATCGCCGTTGGCGCGAAGTGCAGTTGAGTAGATCAGCGAATCAGGGTCCTCGAGCTTGGATTTGGAAATATCCTGAACGAAATACTCCGTGCCATCCTTGGTTTGGAGAGCTTTCTGGAACCACTCTTCATTAGATACATTGATTCCAAGGATTGAGTCTCGTCTTTCTGCGTTGGAGTTGGCTACTACAGTGCCATCGATTGTTGCGATTACTAAATCTCGGTACAGGGTGTAGGAGTTGCGTATGTCCTCCAGCCGAGTGCAGGCTAGCTCAATTGCATTTTTTAAGTCGGATTCTGCTTTTGAACTTTTCCCAGATTGCTTTGCAGGAGCTTTACGGGTTGGCTTGATTATCTTGGTTAACTGATCCTGATTTTGATCTGCAAGCGTGATGCACTCCCAAAATGCTTTTTCTAAAGCCCACCATCTCACGTCGCAGGTGCGCTCCAGCAGATTGCGCTCGATCATATCGATCTTGATCATCGCGGTGGACTGGGAAATCGATTGCGAGGAAGTCTGTTTGGCTCGGTAGAGCTGATCGAAGAAAACCTTTGTGATAGTAATGAGGCTGTTGGAGAAGAATTCCACCTTTTCCATCAGGTCATTGATCTGCTTTTGCTTCTGAGGATCGTCGCTAACCTCTAGTGCTTTACATTTGCCTTGATTACAAATCGGGAAGATCTCTTGGAGGTGACTTACGATAAGGTCGAAAGCTGCCCGGTGTTCGTAGGTGATCACCGGATTGTATATGTTGAATTTTATGTCCTTTGTGTCGCTCATGATAGGAGTTCCTGATTTTCGTTTAAATTAAGAATTTTTTGAGGCTCTAGAATTATGATAAACTCGTTACCTCTGCGAACTACATGCTTGTAAAAGGGGTGGTTAATATTTGCGGGTACCGGCTGCAGTTCTTCTTTTTCAACGCTGATAACATCAGCAATCCGGTCTACATGAATACCTATGTTATCCGGAGACGTCTCGATGTCGAAATCGGCATCTGCCACCTCCCGAAGCTCTGCATTGTTCTTGAGGATGTACACTCGGGACTCATCTGATGCTAAAACCTTTTGAGTTTCGAAGGCCAAGCCTGTGTTGATAATGGTGACGACTTTACCTCGTAGATTTATTAGACCATCGATGACTTCTGGCGCGCCTCTTACTGGATGAAAATCAAACCCTCTTCCAATTTCTAGGATGCTTGGTATTGGGAGTCCCATCTGGGTTTCTCCGAGGTAGAATGTAGAGTACAACATTTTATCTATTCCTCGGTTAAAAATGAGTTCACACTATGGAGGATGGTCTCTTTATTCGTCTTGATCGCGTAGTCATCAAATCCTGCGGCCAAAGCCTTTTCACGGTGTTCTTCCTCCGAGAAGGATGTCAGGGCGACTACTGGAATGCGCTGCAAAGATGAATCTGCCTTCATATGTTTTACCAGTTCGTATCCATCCATAACTGGCATGACGATGTCAGAGACTACTAGGTCGAAGTGATTCGGCCGATCTCTAAGTAGATCGAGCGCTTCGCTACCATTATTGGCTAAAGTTACTCTAAACCCAACTGATTCGAAGTAGTTCCTTTCCAGATCTCGGAAGAAAGGTGTGTCTTCAACAACAAGCAGACGATCCCTCTCAGGATTGCAGAGCTTGCGGTGGCTCTTGAAACGCTCTGGGCTAACTTTTTCTGCAAGACTGAACAAGTCGATCAGGTAAGTGATTTTCTCCCTTATTCGAGTGATTCCCAAAATCGCCATATCTGCGACTGGAGGAGAGTCTAGATTGAGCCTCATATGGACGGACTCCTCAATTGTGGATGCCACTATACCAACATGGAAGTCATCAATCTTAGGTACGATTATGTAGTACGTCTTTAAGTCTTCGGGGAGCGGTTTCAGCTTAAGATGCTGGTCCAAGAACAGCAAGAGAGTGTTCCGACCTTCAATGTCAATGAAGTGATTTTCGGCAATTGATTGAATGGAGTCCAAGTCAATTTGCTCGACTTTGAAAACCAGTGAAAGAGGGATAGCCAACTGTTCATCTGCGGCATAGCGGAAAACCAATAGGTCTTGTTTCTCCTGCATGTCGATCAACTGGGTTTCCTCCAGTGATAACTGGTTTTGCAACTGAGACTCTAATTCATGGTTGTGGAGTTTGTGGCTTTGGCAGATTCCATTTGCACTCAACACCATGGCAACATCGCTGTCACCCAGAATAGAACTACCAGCATAGTACGAGAATTTGCTCAGCATTTGAGCCAGCGGTTTAACCACAATTTCTTCTGTGTGATCGATCGAATCGATTCTTAAGCCGAATTGGTTGGTTCCAGAATGAAGAACAAGGAACATGCATTCCTGATCTGATTTTTGATGCATCTGATCAAGGTCGGGCTCTTTTTTCACCCCAGTGATCTCTGCCATCGTCAGAATAGGAATCAGGCTACCGCGGAGCCGATAAACCTCCTGACCTCTAATCTCCTCGATCTGTAACTCATCCTCTGGGCGTACTCGTATGACCTCCTTGAGCTCTGAGTGAGGTACTGCAAAACGATCGCCTTCGATTCTTACAATCAAAGAGGACATGATAGTAAGTGTAGTTGGCAGATGGATGATAATGTTGGTGCCTTCGTTTAGCTTGGTTTCCAGATCAATGGCGCCACCTAGTTTTTCGAAGGTAGATTTGACCACATCCATGCCAACACCTCTTCCTGATAAGCCGGTAACTTGCGCTGCGGTCGAAAGTCCGGGATGGAAAATCAGTTTTGCAGCTTCATTTTCACCCATGCTGTCTGCTTCAGCCTGGGAAATAACCTGGTTGGCAACTGCTTTTGCCTTCACTTTCTCTGCATCAATGCCCCTTCCGTTATCCCTCACAGAAATTGCAACCTGTCCACCTTCATGTTTAGCCTCCAGCCATA
>Ga0160423_10002779_pt1 | contig 14606 bp, 8 predicted proteins | sample CRUFie14St8metaG_FD_108191 | JGI IMG/M metagenome (GOLD analysis project Ga0160423, IMG submission 108191) | Marine microbial communities from the Costa Rica Dome - CRUD Field 142mm St8 metaG | ecosystem: Environmental > Aquatic > Marine > Oceanic > Photic zone | place: Costa Rica: the Eastern...
ATTGATCAATCACGATCGCCTTATCCAGCAGATCGCTGCCCTCAATCGAATCGTGTGCTCCCGGTTTCTCCTTCGATCCATGCCATTTACGATAAAGCGCTCGCCGCAACACATCATCCACCAACGTACTTTTCCCGGAGCCACTGACTCCTGTGACACAAGTCAACGTGCCCAATGGCACGCGCACATCAATATTTTGGAGATTATTTTCTGAGGCACCCCGGATTTCCAACCACCCTTTCTCCGGCCGACCTTGGGTGCGCTCCCTGGGCACATCCACTTTGAATTCACCGGTGAGATATTTACCGGTAATGGAGCGACTTGCTTTGCACACCTCTTCCACCGTGCCGGCTGCGACGAGTTCTCCGCCATGTACGCCTGCACCGGGACCAAGATCGAACACGTAATCCGCCGCCCGAATCGTATCTTCATCATGCTCCACCACGAGCACAGTATTTCCCAGATCACGCAATCCTTTTAACGTCTCAAGCAATCGATCATTGTCGCGTTGATGCAGTCCGATGCTGGGTTCATCTAAGATATAAATCACACCGACCAATCCGGCCCCAATTTGAGTAGCCAGCCGAATCCGCTGCGCCTCTCCGCCACTCAAGGTGCTACTCTCGCGGTTTAGGGACAGGTAACCCAATCCCACGTTATCCAGAAAACCCAAACGCGCCCGGATTTCCTTGAGCACTTCGCCCGCAATCTTCTGCTCCAGTTCAGTAAATTGTAGTTGATCGAAAAAAGCCACTGCGTCCTCAACTGACAACCTGCAAACTTCCATGATGGACAATCCGGGGATGGCCACCTTGCGTCGGCGTCCACCAGCCGCCGGAGGCCGAAACCGCTTGGCCTTCGTCCCACCCAATGTGCACGCCAGCACCTCCGGCCGCAGACGTTCTCCAAGGCAAGCGTCGCAAGGCTGACTGCTCATGCAGCTTTTCACCCGTTTTTTGGTAAACTCACTGTCCGTCTCCTGCATGAGCCGTTCAAGATTGGGCACCACGCCCTCAAACGGTTTCAAGGTCGGCTTACCGTTCCGCCGAAAATTGAATTCAATCTCCTCATCTCCCGAGCCCATCAGCAGCACTTCGCGAAACGATTCCGGTAATTTTTCCCAAGGCGTGTCCAGCGATTCCCCGTAATGCGCCGCCACCGTGCGGATTACGTGATTGTAATAAATAATCATCCGTCGCCCTCCGCGACGCCAAGGGGCAATGGCACCTTGGGCCAAAGATTTTTCTGGATTCGGCACCACTAGCTCCGAATCAAACACCAGCTTTTTCCCCAACCCATGACATACCAGGCAGGCGCCAAAAGGTGCGTTGAATGAGAAATGTTTGGGCGTCAACGTATCGTAGCTTCGCCCCGTTTTGGGAGATACCATCCGTGTGGATTGCAGCTGCTCCTCCCAATCTTCGCCACGCGCCTCAGGAGGCTGCATTAAAGCCAGCAATCGACCCTGTCCCCATTTCAGAGCCGTTTCCACCGAGTCCGCCAAACGCTGGCGCATCCCCTCGCCCACCACCAAGCGGTCCACTACCGCCTCGATATCATGTTTCTTTTTTGGGTCAATTTTCACCCGCGTTTCCACGGCCAACTCCTCCAATTCGCCATCAACTCGTGCCCGCACAAACCCTTCCCTGGCCAGCTTCTCTATTACATCACGAAACTCCCCTTTCTGGTGCTGAATCACCGGCGCCAACAACATCAGCCTCGTGCCCTCAGGCAAAGTCATGAGTCGGTCAATAATCTCCGTCGGCGTTTGTGAGGCCATCGGTTTGCCACTCTCCGGACAATGCGGCTGGCCAACGTGAGCATACAGGAGCCGCAGGTAATCATAGATTTCCGTCGTCGTCGCGATGATTGATCGCATACTGCCACCGGCACTCCGCTGCTCAATTGCAATCGTCGGCGAAAGACCTTCAATAAAATCCACCTCCGGCTTCTGCATTTGATCCAGAAACTGCCGCGCATAAGCCGAGAGCGATTCCACATATTTGCGCTGCCCCTCCGCGTAAATCGTATCAAAGGCCAACGATGATTTCCCCGAGCCGCTCAGGCCCGTCACCACCACCAACTGATCACGCGGAATCGCCAGTGAAAGATTCTTGAGATTATGCTCCCGCGCCCCACCAATCCTAATTTCATTCGCCGCCATGCCTTTATATCCCTCCGAGCAGATCTAATTATCCAAATGTATCGGAAGAGTTTCAATAATTCGGGGCTTAGGTGCAGGTAAAGGCACAAGCGTTCCTAAAGCAGTACGCATTTTCCCGAAATGCCCTCTTTTCAAAGAATTGGCCCATGCATCGGCTCCCTCAATGTCATACAAAACCCTGACGGCATTTTGACTGACAACTTCGTAATTACTCACCACTCCGCCGCCTACTCCAGGCTGAGCAGTGGGCGCGCCATTGATCATAATATTGTACGATCTCGCAGGTCGCAGTTGCTCCATGAAAATATAAGTTTGATATCGCTGTGGGCCGCCCACTTTTAAAAGGGACATTATTTGTTGCGGTATTCGTTCAATATCCAACTCATCCACTTTAGAAACCGCATCATAATACTGGTTTAGATTCTGGACTCCGAGAACATTGGGCAGGAAAGGAGATTCATCTGTCAACGCCGGCACACTTAGTATGTCCATAATACGAGAAAACCTGCCTCCGCTATTTGCTTTCTTATCAAAAATGCCCTTAAGGAGCCCCCGATTCCACCGAGTATCATTAGCCCCATAATCCGCCCTGATCTCTCCGTTTCTCCCTGTCAGGGAATTTGCTCCAATTTCACGACTCGGGACACCCGTGACCGATGCATGCGGCGGAATTGAAATACCATGAAGCACCGAACTCCAAGCTTTCTCACTAGAATTATTAACCGAAAAATTCCCTCTCAATGGTTTCCCGCCCGAAACCTCAAACACCTCAAATAGCCTCCTGTCATTTTGAGGCTTTGTATCCGAACTCCCTGCCCAATTACTCCAACTGGTTCCGTTTACATCTTCGAGCTCCAGCCCTGATAGCGTTTGAGCCGCTCCGATCCCGGATAACAAATCCGTACCCGCCAACCAGCTATTCGGACCAGCGCTTGGCCATAAACGTATTTGATTCCCAATTACTTGGGCATATCCGGTTAACTGCCCGGCGGCAATCAGCCCAAACGCATTGGTTTGTACGTTTGCCCAAGCGAGCGGACGCCTACCCCTAACCCCTAAATACTGCCCTGTAGTAAAGGAATGACTTGGAACCGTCAAAAACCCATTAGCATTATCGAAAGCGACAATTGGCTTCTTACCTGGCTCTTTGGATTTCATATACAACGTTTGCCATGGCGTCCCCCGGTGGACTTGCCCCAACCACCCCACAGTTTGAACCCCGCCTTTTCTAATATCTGGGAATGTCCACCAGTGATTCCCAACCCCCGGATCTTTAAAGGTGAGATCATTACTGCTACCGGGCCTCCCCCAATAGCGGCTTTCATCGTTGATTTTACATATATTAAAACCTACATACTGTACGACATTATTTGGGCCAAACGATACCGAACTAAGGGTAAAACCCTGCTTCAGTGATTGATCTAGCTTAGAAACACTCATCCATATCAATTTATACACACGATTACGCCAGTCATGAGTGCGACCGTTAACTAAGGGGTCATTCACTTGCCAACTGCAGTCGACCTTGCGTAATTGCCGAATACCATCTATGCCCACCGACCATGATGGGCTTTGAGATTTAGGAGCCGTCGCGGTGTTACTGGTTGCAGTCCAATATTGGGGGTTCCATTGCGTCGTCCCATTTGGAGGAGGATATAGAACAACTTGTGGGTTTCCCGCTCCACCGTATCCGTTATTTAAAGCAACTTGAGGGTCCCATACCGGCGCATAAAACTCTTGCCCCTTCCTTGAATGTTTAAGGCTCAAGTCGTTTTTCTCTAAATCCCCTGTAAAGAAATCCACGATGCGACCATTGTTTCCGATTAAAAAAGCATTTATCGAAATTTTAATATTCTTGATACGGATGTCATGCAGCGGGCTTCCCACCCCCTGCAATACTCTACCGCGCGGAACCTTTACTGTTAGTAGCCCCTTCCCATCCAGCGTCGTGTCAGCCAGCACTGTGCATAAATATCCTGTTCCATTCAGGGTTATATTAGTGCCATTGATAGTTGGGGGCACAAAATCAACCGGAACAATCGGCGCGTGAATTACAGCCCCCGTCTTAGAATTTTTATATATTGCCTCAACATCGTATCTAACGCGCAAACCTTTGATATGTAACTTAATGTTGGGAACCGGAACATCAGTCTCCAAATACAACCTCGAGCTCAATGAACCCAATGACCCGTCGAGATTTAATTCAGACCGGTTATAAATAAAACGTAAGTTCGCTTCACTAATGGATGGCATTCGACCAGCGTATGTTCCGTTTCGATCCTTTACCCCCAACAAATTGGGTGCACCCCGCAAATACCAGGACGGATTTTGGGGGCTTGGCAAACTAGCAGGAGATGTAGTTCGCTGAATACCCGTCAGAAAAACATTATTATCCCGATCACGCCTGAAATGGCCCTGGTATAATGTCGGCATATTCCCAGATGACCCCCATGGATACAGGGAACTATATAACAACCTCCATCCATTCACGCCTCCTGGCGGTAATTGGGGCCTTGAAATACCAGGCATCACACTAGTGACATAGGCTTTTGTATTCGGTGCCACCCAGACGCCCATTTGCCCCGGCACCGATCGTGTTGTGGATTCGTATTCGATCACTTTTCGCCCTCCCAAATACACACGCACAAAACGTCCACTTTCCAATTCCAATCCAAGATCCATTCCAACCCAAGAATTGTTTTGAACAATTGGGTTCAAACCGTCACGCCATACAAATTTGTTTAATGACCACTCCCACTGTCCCCCGTTGTCATTCCCCTGGGTTAAGGCAACGTCAACAGGAGCACTGTGAGCAATCTCAACACCTGATTTTTTAAGGACAACACGTCCACGCACTTTGTAAGGCGGCTGCATACTTAGCGGGGTAAAGCTTACAGAATATTCCCCAAAGGCTAAGCCAGCTTTATTGTAATTCAACTGGCCATTGGCATTAGCTCGCCCCCAAGTATATTGAATTTTAGCGCTTACCAACCCATCAGACACAGCACGATGAAAAGGCAGAAGAGCAGGAAAAGAATTGGTGGTGTTATCACAAGTAATTATGTCCTTCCCACGAATGGACTCATAATTTCCTGGCTCAGAGTATAAATCACCTATATTTGCTGCAACTTGCAGGATTCGCTCTACCTCTGGAGTGTAAGAACCACTAAAACTATTCGCCCCCCCCCAAGGAACACCTGCCTCAGGAGCATGCCATGGTCCCATTGATTCAGGATCCCCACCTATCCCTAACTGCAAAGGGAAAGGATTAGCGGGATTCGGCACAGGCAACTCTACCTCCCCAAGCAGGAACCTCTGCGGCGTCACAGTATCATCCACATCTAGTGATTCGTTAAGCATCAGCCCGGCCATTCGCTCGACGTTTTCATTAAGCCGATCATGTTGAAGTCTATGCACTAAACGCAAACGGTATATGCCGTTATTGGCTAGCCTCAGGTATTGCCCCTTGTAAGGCCCCTCAACTACTTTTAACCCAAAAAGACTGCGGTCATTCGGGTTGACCTGGACCAATTGGAACACATGTGTAGAATCCACTGTCCCTTGCGCTGGGTTACTAATTGAAATTCTTTGCGGAGGGCGGATATTAAAACAAACATAATCGCCGTGTAAAAATGGATGAGGAGTATCCACAGCACATCTCCCTGTTGCACTCTGAAAGTCAAAATTACCGATCACTCCGGCACGTACCCCCCCAAAATCAACTCGAGAAAAATCATCGAGTTCTGCAGATCTGTGGAGACTGAATGATTTTTCATCAAATACTTTCACGTAATAAGGGACAGAATCCGCTAACAAAACATTCTCACGATAAACCAAATCGCATCTTGCACCGGCTAATCCGGCTGGCAACAAAGCATTGGGGTCGGGATCTGAAATATTTAACAACACATTATACTGCCCTAATGCAGCATTCCATTGCCCCCACGCCACGTCCCCGTTAAAGCCCAAACCAAGTTGAACTTGATTTTGATTGGAAATTTTAAATGGCGAAACTGGGCTTAATTGACGCGACCACGTTTCCATAAAACTATTTGGGTTATTTGTATTTATTACTTTTATTACAGCGTTAGTGGTTGCCGCCACCCAAGGGGCGGCCGCATTGGCCCGATGGATCAACTGCAACCCATCGTTGATCCCACTCACCCTCACTTTTACCCAATCATTCGGCATCAAGCGGTGGGGAGCGCGCGTCATCATAGGCCCTCCTGAGCCGATTAAATCAATCCACGCTTGTTTCATTTCATCGTCATTTTGGTAATCCGATGAAATAAGCGGGAATTCGATCGGATCTTTAATTGAGGGTTTTCCTCCAACAAATTCCAATTTGACCCCATCCTTCAAACCATGAGGTTTAAGCGTTTTCATTATGTTCGTGGAAAACGGATACGCAAACCCATAGCTCACTTCATCTCGTATCTGGCTGATATCAAACCCACGGCGCTCATCGGGCAGTTTTGCCGCAGAAAATGTCTCCATGAATTCATAGAATCCATATGGTTTCCTGCCTTGACCGTCTGAGGTGAACCATTCCGATAAGGAAAATATTTTAGGATTTGTGACATCGGACAACCATTCCGCCAAATATTTCCGTGGAATTGCACCAGACAAACCCGGGGCCATGTTCTCACCCATCACTTGATTAAAACCCGGTGAAGGACGGCTGAAATGTATTGCATCCCCAACTGCTCCCCCCAATTCATAAAATGCACCTACAAATTTCCTCGCACTAGTTCGTGACTGTCCAAATAAAACCGGGTCGATATGGTATAAGGGCGCCGCCAAATCGAGAGATCGAGCACCCTCTCCCTCACCCCGAACCTGATCTAGTGCCCCCCAATTAGTTATAAAATGGTTATACCTCAGACTTAACGCCCGGCTGACCGGAACTGTCATGTACGCCATTCGGGCCAAATAACGGTTCTCTACACTATGTGGCTTAGTTGGATCCGCTAGCACTCCCAACCACTCCGGATCGCCAACGATTCCTTTTGCCGGATCGGTAGCTTGAAAATAAGGATCACCCATTCCGCCGGCATTGATTTCTGCATTTAAATTCAAGTAGGTGGAGTTCAAGTCCTGAACCCCGTCATTATCTGTATCTATATAAACCGGAGCCCAATCTCCTTGTCTCATCGGATTGCGTCGAGAAACCATAAGCCCCTGCAAACTAGCTGGCCCAGCCGCATTATTTGAAACTAATGCTATGTCTTCAATTGCCCGTTTTTGAGCCAAGGCCAGGGCATCCCCCATCAAAAAACCTGCTTCGGTTCTCCTCATCGCCGCACTGACCGACGAACGCTCAAACCTCGCAAAACCGACAAACGCCACGACCAAAAAGGTGATCATGGCCAACATTATTAAGGCCACAACTAATACTGCGCCGCGCTGTTGACTATGCTTATTCATTCCCGCCCCCTCCTTGCAGGTTGATTAACTTCTTAAAAAAATACACCCTATCTAAATTCTCGGCAATCCGCTCCAGCCGACGCAACCGTTTTTGCACCGGCGGCAACCCCTCCAATTGCTGCTCCATTCCTTCCTCAACCTCTTTTAATAACTTTCTATCTAAGATCGCCAACTCCACCTCAACATACCGCACATCCTCGAATCCGGAAAAAGGATTCTCACTTGGCACATATTCCCTAACCCCGAGAGCCTCAGAGCGACTAGCCCTAACCCGGAAATGAATAACTCCATCTATTAATTTTTCGTAAGCACTCAGTTCATCTAACCCTGCTCCCCCTTGGTTCAAATTCTGTGAATCTAACCTAATCAATTGCTGGTGCCTCATCTCTTCACCCAGCACCCGCCCCTTGACAGTATCGGGCGAGTAATAGACCCACAGTGCTCCCACCGGCGTATCGACTTGATCGATTACAGGGTTCCTTATAACCACGTTATTAATGTTGTGAGGGTATACTGGATTTGGTGGAGCAGTAAATTGATTTGCAAGATATATATATTCTTGGAAGTACTCTTCGTCCACACGGACGTTTACGCGAGCAGGGTCCTGCTTTAATATCGTGCGATAATTTTCACGACCTCCGAATTTATACCTAATGTATTTCCAGTAATCACCGCCCCTGAAAAAACTACAATCATGATGATAAAGATCAAATTTTGAATCCGTCGGCCTAGCGATTCTATTTGTATCAAACATATTCCTGTTGAGATCTAGAAAGTTTCGATATGGAGGAGCCACCCGACCCACTCGATTCGTGATCATATAAAATTTCCAGTTGGAAGAAACTCCCAGAACACCATCAGCTTCATGCCATAAGAGGTTTGGCCTCTCTCCACCCACACCTGATTCCAACAATAAAAAATCTTCTGCAACCAAATCCATCGCGATACGCCCATCCTCCATCGCCAGCGCCCGGCTTTGCCCCACCACAAACACGGACTGAACTTTATCGAAAAGATTATACAGTATAATGATGAGGAATATGGCAATCGTAGTAGCCCCCATCAATTCCACCATGGTGAAAGCCCGCTTTCGGCCGCTGCTCCGAAGTCCTGAAGTCATTCAAACCTCCATAACTGAGGCGCCTTATCCTCATTAGACTGCCACCCAGAAACGCCGGCCCGCGCCAACGCTTTCTCTAACGGTGTTAAAGACCGGTGCGTTGTTTCCCGAACCCGACAAGCAACATAGAAACGCCCCTCCGATTGCTCCAGAAGCTTCCCTCGGATTGCATTAGTTTGAACCAAGGTTCCTATGAGCTGATCCCATGATTGCCCATACTTTAGAGTGTTTAGTTTATATTTCCCAGATCGAGGTAAATCTGGGATTTGCTGCAGTATTCGGATCCCACCCGTTGGCAGTGTTTTATAAAACCAAGGCCGTTGGAATGAGTCGACCCAAGCTATTGAAAACTCATTTGCCGGGTGAGCCACACCTTCTGGATAAAGATACATCCCAGCCCTTCCAATATCCCACCGCTGTGCTGTCCGTTGTTTTAAATTAAAACGGGAAGGCACAAAGGATAGGTCGACCCAGGCATTTGGATAGGCACTTTGATTAACCCATTGTGTATCATTAGTGCGAACCTCAACCCCCCAATTAATATTATTATTGAATATTCTCCTATCTTTATTCGTTGAGGTATTCAAGGTGCCTCCGAAGTGATTAGTAGAATTATATAAGGACATATCCTTTTTTAATTGCGCTATGTCGACCTCACCGCCCTCAGCAGACTGCCCCCAATAGTCGGAGACACGCCTCTCCTGCAAATTCAGTTGAGAACGGAGTGTTACCGGAACTATTCTTCGGGGAGTTCTAATTACATAGGATTTCGAATTAAACCGAGGAACAGTTAACCCAAGACCAATTAGGGGAGATTGTGTTTTGGATGATCTCACAATTTCCATTAACGATTCATTTTGTTTAATGGCTTGTTTTGCCTCATCAAACAGCGGCCAATAAAATGAAATCTTCACCTGCCCTCCATCTGCATGATTCCATGGTTCCACCTGCAAAATGTAGCCCATTGCAAAATCACGCTCCGGATAACCATATATTTCAGTTTCCGGTTCCGCCCCATACAAACGATCGAAAAGAGAGCCATTAAGAGATTTAACCAATGCAAAATTCCCCCAATGACCGGATACCAACAGAGCATTGTTGTCGACAGGCCCCAGCAGCCACCCCCCTACGTCCGAACCCCAATTGGCTTTTGCGTTGAAGTAGGCGACACTATTCAGCGGATAGATGTATTCATCTGGAGGCGCTGCAGCGTTTGAGTCTCTTGTATAGCCCAGCAGAACGCGTCCATTTAGGGGCGCCCCAGTGAGGCTACTGGGAATTTTCCTGAAGGGGTTAAAAAACACACTCTTTTGCTGAGCTCGGACCATGGTATTTGTAGTTCCAGTGGGCGCCTGATAGAGCTCGACCCGCTCAACCCGCCGAATGTCTTCAACACTGGGAGCATTAAGTAGCAACCAATCCTTCCAAAACTCAGCCTCCAAACGAATAATCGTATCATCACGATTATCTTTCTGAGCCGTTAAACCAAATGGAAGAATTGAGAAAATCGCCACCAAACCAAACGCCACAACCCCAATCGCCAGAGTAATTTCCGGCAGAGTAAACGCCCTGATTGTGACCATATTTTTCATTTTACTCTATCGATACGCACGCCAATATATTTATTTCCTACCTCTGCTTCTCTTGCAATGCGCTCAAGGTCCCATTTTAATTTCACCGCTTCTCTCTTTGTTGGCACTTGCCAATAAACCAACCCAAACCCAGCTGGGGCGATATACCCCCCGTTAGAGATGGGCCATTGACCATTCCCCTTCCAGCTAGGTCGATATCGGTTGTTTCGCGGTATTTTAAGATCGAAATCAGCCGGCCACTCAGGGGCATTATAGATATAAACATTATAAGTGGAGTTCAATCGATCACTGAGATCCAGCCCGGCCGCAGCCTCCTCATCAGAAAGCTCTTCTACCACAGCACGCCCAGATACCGCCCCAACCCTAAGCCAATATCGTTCCAAGTTTATAATGGTAGGTTGGTCCGGCGGATCTGCTGAAGTTACTGAATAGTTCCCATTTTGATCTTTTACGGGAGAGAAGACCCCACCCTTGATCACAGATAAATAAAGACCCGTTAGACCGGTGTCCTTTAACTGTCCTCTGGAATTATAGGCAATTGCCGGCAATTCTAATTCACCATCAAAATACGGTGAATTATTTGCTAAATTTTTTACCCAAACCCTTGAAGGGCATGAGGCATATAAATCCTGCGAGCTTAAGAAATAACCGGAAGGCAAAAACTTCCAATCAGTCAGCCACTTCGGCGACGGCCTGCCTGGCTGATCCCCAGGCTGGGACTCGGAGTACAAAGCATAGGCAACAAGCTGGGAGCCCAGCAGTCGATTAGCATCCGGATTAGATGAAAAGTATAAAGCCTTTGCATTATTATTAATATTATTATTATTATCTCTTGACGAGATATCTCTATATAAAGGCATGAATACCACCTGCACAGCCGCCCCACGCTCCAAGGCCATCGAACGAGCCCGATTCAAATCCCCTATTATCTGAGCACGCGCCATACCCTCAGCTTCAGACCCCAAGAGGCCATCAAGTGAAGGCAAGGTGAACCGGAGAACGATCAACATCACCACCACCACCGCTAAAAGCTCTGTTAAAGTAAAAGCCCTGGCTCTTACCACCTTTGGCTGCAACGATGATGAAAGTGAATTCATTAATTATTTCCAACTCATAATGTTATCACCGTTTTCCTCACCCGCCCCAGACGCCAATGGGCTCGTGTACTTATCAGGGCCGCTAGTCCATATAATTGCCTCACGACCTTTAAGCCCAAATTCACCAGCCTTGTTTTTAGCCATACCCGCTGCCGCAGCCCTGTCGGCACTCGAACTATAAAACTGATCAGTGCAATTACCATTTCCATTCAAATCCATCGAAATTACAAATTCATTACCAAACGGATCCCTATAAATCCTAGTCGGAGAGATTCCGGGTAATTCGACTTGTGGAAGATATTCATCACTTTCAAAAAACCAAGCTTCAGCTGCCCGCAACTCACCTGGATCGTAACCCGGGATTTGCCTTGTTTCGACGAGCACCGAATAGTCTGATTCCTTCACGTCCAGATACACATTCTTTTTCGGACTTCTTTGACCCATAACATTTGATCTTGCAGGTGAGGGTCTAAATTTTGTTTGCCAACCTCGCGCTCTATCCATTCGTTCCTCAATCTCACCATTAATTTTTCGCGGCGAATACCACCACCCAGGATATCTTCCAGTCGCACCTGCATCGGGCAGTAAATCCTGCTCTGCGGGCTCTTGTTTACTAGCTTCAGCCCATCCTCCTGGTCTTGTACGGCTATCTCTCAATTTCTTTTTCTCCCAATCATCAGTGTTCTCGTTAAGGAGAATAGTCATAACATCGTTGTTACGCATGAGATGAGCTCGAATTCTCTGATCTCCGTATTCGTATTCGTCATCCCAACAATGACTTTTTCTCCCTTTGTTTGAGAACTTTCCAACAACCCCTCCGTACAGACCCCATGATTGGTTTTGCTGATTTTCAACAAGCCCAAAGCCAGAATTAGAATATGGAAAAATTCCTCCACCGACGGTAACGTCACCAAATTCGTTTCGAGGGTAGTCCTTAGGCACAGGAAAACGACTATAGTCAATTTTGTAGGTTGTAATCGCTTGCTCGATATCTGCCATTTGCACTTTTGTTGCTGCCACTTTCGCCTTTGTTTTTGCTCTAGCAATTACAGGCAGAAGTATGGATGCAAGTACTCCAATTATCGCAATGACAACCAGCATTTCAACCAATGTAAAACCTACTGCATGATTTCTTTTTTTATTTTTCATATTGAGTTACCAGTTTTTAATTATTCTTACTATATCGTCCGCAGTCCCATTAACTCCATCATCACCGGGTTCGCCATATTCCACCCATAAGTCATAACTACCTTTATTATATTTTGGATCGTAACAGTTGTAATTCCATGGAGCCATCGCTTCATCATCCTCAGAACGTTGATCTCTGACTGAGGCGCATAAGGTTAAAAAATCAGGTGACCCAGTCTTACCATGCACGATGACAAGCTTCTCGTCTACATCCCTCAGAAAATGTGAGCCTCCATCTACGTTAGAAACAAGATCACCATACAAATTATTTGTAGGCCAGTTGCCGACGGCGTCCCATTTAAGTGATGGATATTTTAAGGACCCCCACATTGAACTGGGCGGGTAATTACCATGCTTTGCCTTATATTTCTCCAGCGCCAACTCTATTGCTGCTAGCTCCACTTTCAATCTAGACTCATCAGCTTTTTTGATAGCACCCTTCCTGATACCAATGATCAATACGATTAATACAATTATTATGGATACAACGGCCAAGATTTCAACAAGGGTTACCGCTCTATCTTGCTTATTTTGTTGAGCTAATTTCATTGATTAATCCTGCTTTGCTCTTCTTCCAGTCGCTCACTGAGCCATTGTTTGATCATGCTTTGGTAATTCAAAAAACGGGACCGGGCCAGATACTTCACGCGCGATAACATTCGGGGATCCATTCGCAATGTGATGGTGACTGATTCCTTGGCGCTCTGCCCGGCTAAAACGGAATTCTCCATCAGGCGCACATCCAGTTGGGCATCCTCCCAGAAAGCTGCTTCTTCGGCTTCCCCGGCGAACTCCGGCACTTGCTCCCAAGATTTGACGGTCATCCCGCTCCTCCTTGGGTCAGGGTTTTTTCCTGTTGTCGTTCGTAGAAAAAATTCTCCTCAACCACAAATGGCCGAGCGCAAATCACTTGGATCTGTTTCCCATTGGCTCGGTACACCGAAAAGATACCGCTTCCGCCTGCAGTCCGACCCAGATTAAAAAACCGAGCATTAGCCGTAAACTGCGGGGCATCCGGAAAGAGCCTCACAGAAAAGGGGTCCTCAAACGATTCCTCCACTTCCCGTTGATTCAAAGAACAATCGGGCTGATGAGGCCATTTTTCCCAGTCAAAATCCATTTTTGGCTAGTTCGAAATTCATATGACCCTCACAAGTCCCTACAAAGTATTTACACCAGATTTGAGATTTCGCAACCCCATCAGGTCATTTTTTGGTTTTTTAAACGAATTTTAGGAGCCCAATTTGTCCATCATTGCGATCAAAGGGAGGAACATCGCGATCACAATACTACCGACGATCACCGCGAGAAACACGATCATCACTGGTTCCAAAAGGGAGGTCAAAGCGCTCACAGCATTATCGACTTCCTCCTCGTACACATCGGCAACTTTAACCAGCATCTCCGGCAGTGCACCTGTTTCCTCACCAATATCAATCATGCTAACCACCATGGGGGGGAAAATACCGGAACCTTCAAGTGGCTTAACAATGGTTTCACCTTCTTTCACAGCGTCATATACCTTTTCAATGGCAATGGTCAGGTGAACATTGCCTGCTGTTTCTTTTACGATATTCAAGGCTTGAAGAATAGGCACACCTGAGGAAATCAACGTGCCCAAAGTTCGGCTGAAACGGGCGATGGCTACTTTCTTAACCAACGGTCCTAAGGCGGGCATAATCAGCAAAAATTTATCCCAAACAAACCGGCCAAACTTGGTCTTGTTGATGATCAGCTTGAACATAACGAAGAATGCAATTCCACCTCCAATCACCGCCAACACGTTATTCTTAATCGCATCAGAAATCGCCAGGACCAATAGTGTAAAGCCCGGCAGCTGTTCCCCCTCCCCCAACATATCTGCAAAGATAGCTTTAAACTTGGGGATCACAAATGTCATCAATACACCCACAATGATGGTCGCCACGACCATCACCGCAACCGGGTAAAACATCGCAGATTTAACTTTACCCTTAATGGATTCAGCTTTTTCTTGGAACTCCGCCAACCGGTTTAGG
>Ga0160423_10002782_pt1 | contig 14596 bp, 3 predicted proteins | sample CRUFie14St8metaG_FD_108191 | JGI IMG/M metagenome (GOLD analysis project Ga0160423, IMG submission 108191) | Marine microbial communities from the Costa Rica Dome - CRUD Field 142mm St8 metaG | ecosystem: Environmental > Aquatic > Marine > Oceanic > Photic zone | place: Costa Rica: the Eastern...
AAGATGTAACTGTTACGCCATCGCTTCCTGCACCTCCTGCAATACTTAAACTAGCATCATCATTAACACTCAAAACTTCAGTTCCATCGAACTGCTTAAGAACAAGCTTGTCACCGTCAACCATTGGTTTAAGTGATACTTGTCCGTCATCTCCGTCTAAATCAAATAAAATTTGATCAACACCGCCATCTTGAAGCTTAACATCACCTGTTGTTGAACTTAAATGTAGTTCTCCTGTTGAATCAATGCTAATTGGAGTTGCTGCAATAACAAGCCCAGTAGTTTCATCATGACTCAAAGTAGCATCTGCCCCAGCACCAAGTGAAATAACAGCACCGTCAGCTACAAGTTTAAGATCATTACCTAAAACTGCATCTTTAACAACACTTAAACCACCGTCTGTTTGTAATGAACCATTAGTTGTAGTAGTTGCCTCAGCTGCACTATTAACTTCAATTCTTCCAGATGTTGTCATAGAACCAAAGCTAGATGCGCCTGTTGATGTAATTGCACCACAACCAACAGTTCCTATGGTTTCAATATTTTTATCACCATCCAAAACAAGCGCTTTGCTAGCAGTTGCTGTTCCTGGAGTAACATCAACATAATTTAACTCAGCAGGTGTTGCAGTAATTTGATCATTACTAGCTAGCGCAAGAACTGGTATACAACCACTTTGATTAGGAAGTTGAATTGTTCTATCTGCGGTTGGGTCAATAATAGTTAATGTTGTTTCATGCGCATCAGCTGATGCGCCTTCAAAAACAATAGCATTTGCTGCTTCCATAGTAACAGTATTTACAACTGTTTGTGTTCCTGAAACAGTAAGGTTTCCTGCAACTGTTAAATCATTTCCAATAGCAACTGTAGATGAACCACCACCAATATTAACATTAGTTGCAGCTGTTGAACCAACAACGATCTTTGCTGCACCTGCGCCACTATTAATTGCATCAATAGTTAGTACTTTTTCGTTATTGTCACTAGCTGTCATTGTCAAACTAGTAGTGTCTTTTGAGTCAATGTCTAATGTAGTTGCATTTAAATCAACTGCAACATCATCATCAGTACCAATATTAATTCCGCTAGAACCATCCAGACTAAGTACACCACCGTCAGCATCTACATCAACTGAAGATCCTCTTAATGCAAGACCAGCATCTGAGTCAATTGTTACTGCACCTGTAGAGTTGACATCAAACGAACCACCAGAAGTAAGTGTCTGTGCACCTTGTGTATCAATTGTTAAAATACCTGCGTCTATATCAAGAGTAGATTCTGCATTTGCATCAGCATCAATTAAAATAGCTTGTCCTGCAGTATGCGCAGAGACTAATTCAATATGACCAGATCCACTTGTTGTTTTCAAGCTTAGTGCATCAGCAACATCTACATCTAGACCACCTGCAGAATTTATATCAATAGCATCTGTTGCTGTACCGGCCGAGTCTAATATAATTTTAGTGTTAGCGTCTGCTTCTATTGTAGCAGCATTCATATCTACTTTAGTAGTAGGATCAGTTCCTGTTCCACTAGAAGTTCCTAATGTAATTGTTCTTACACCATCAGTACCAATAGAAATATTTTCATCATGATCTTGAACACCAAGTCTAATCTCGCCGCCTGATGAATCAATTGTAACTAAACCAGACGTGTCAATATCAAGTGTAGAAACGCCTGATAGTGTTGTTGCTCCTCCATCAAGAAGTAGTGTAGCTGTTCCATCTGTTACAGTAACTTGTGAGTCTGAAGATAGACTTAATTGTCCTTCTCCGGCGCCATTGTTTGAAGCTGCAATTGTCAATACTTTAGTACCTGCATCATCAGCTGTCATTGTCAAACTAGTAGTATCTGTTGAATCAATGTCTAGTGCTGCAGCATCAATATCAATTGCAACATCAGCTGGGGTACCAATATTAATTCCACCTGCACCGTGTAGTGTAAGCGCGCCAGAACTTGTTGTAAAGTTAGAAGCTGCTGCTGCGTCTAATGAAACAGCACCTGTTGTGTCTACAATAACACCACCAGTTCCTGCGTCAATATCAACTGTAGTATTTCCTGTTTGAGTACCAACTTGAATTGTTCTTTGTGTAGCATTTGTACCAATTGATATACTTCCAGCAGCTGCACTGCCACCAACACTGATTGTACTAGTACCATCAATAGTAACTGCGCCGCTAGCATCCAAGTTAAATGCTGCAGACTCAACAGTTACTGCAACATCTGCTTCTTTACCAATATCAATTCCTCCTGCACCATCAAGAGCTAAAACGCCTTGAGTATCTACATCAATACCACCTACAGCATCAATATCAATAGCATCAGCTCCTGTACCAGCAGATGAAAGAATTAAGCTAGATGCAGTTGCACCTGTTACTGAAATTGTTAAGTTTTCATCAGCACCATCTGTAGCTACTGTAATATTTGATGCAGCTGCACCATCTACAGAAAATGCACCAGTTGTCAAAACATCAACCCCACCAGTTCCTGCGTCAATATCAATTCCGCCTGAAGCATGTGATGTAATAACTTTAACAGCGTCTGCAGCAGCTGCTGATCCGCTCATTGTCATCTTTCCTGTATCTGGTGATTGAACAAAAGCAGACGTAGAACCAAACATTATTTTATTAGTACCGTTTAGCAAAATACCTTCAGAACCTTCGATACTTTGATGTGTAAGAGATACTTCTTGTCCTGACCCCATAAATATTCGGCTACTGCCAGTCAAATATAAATCTGCCCATTCTAAGGCAGAAGTTCCTAAAGATCCTCCTGCAGCATTATTTGGTACAAAGTTTCCATCAACTCTTACTAAACTTGCTGCATCAAGTAAGATGTCAGTACCTGCAACAAGATTAATATCAGCATCATCTGCTATCTTAAGATCTGTTGCATCATGATGAATATATGCATTTGCACTTCCAAATTCAATTTTCTTTGTACCTGCCATTAAAAGAGATCCAGCTGAATCGTCCAAACGCATAATTTCTGTAGCACCTGCATCAGTCTTAAATATTAAGTCGTCTCCGTCTGTACCATTTTTTATAACTACTGCATTCGCAGTGCCTGCCATATCAAAAGCTAACTTGCTAGTTGCACCATCACTAAACTTAATATCACCACCATCAGCAGATAAGTCAATATCAAGACCTGCATCTATTGTAATACCACCTGCAGCTGCTGAAAGAAGAATAGCATCTACCATAGTACCATCTGCAGAAAGATCGAGTTGACCATTTTCTGAAGAGTGAATGAATACGCCACTATCAAGAAATTGAAGTTTATCAGTACCACTTAGAGTTAATGCACCTGCACTATGTGTTAAAGAGACGTCAGATGCGTCATTAACATTAAAGTTAATTACACCACCACTGCTAAGATGTAAGTCATTCCAGTTTTGTGTAAGTGAACCTAAGTCATAGTCACCTTGTCCATTATGTTCAGGTAAAAGATTACCTGCAACCTCTACTGGTTTATTAAACTCCCATTGAGATCCTGTATCATCATAAAGCAATGTTGCTGAAGCACCGGCAACAGTGATACCAGCACCATCCGCTTCTCCTGAATTTCCTGCAGTACTTGCTAAAGTAATTGTTTTGTCTTTTATTACTAACTCATTTGAGCTTACTGTAGTAGTAGCACCGTTTACCGTAAGACTTCCGTGTACAACCAAATTTGTTGGAGCATTAGCAGTTAATAAAGCTGCTGATCCTAGAGTTAGGGTTGTATCACCTGCTCTTGCACCCATCGTAATTTGATCGACATGTAATTCTTTCCAAGGTAAACTAGATGTTCCTAGGTCATGTTTATTGACCGCATCTGGTTTTAAAGCTGACATATTTTAATGTTCCTTTCTATTATTGAACTAACCACAAAATCATATGTAGTTTTTTGCTTTTGTTATTATATAAATATTTCTATATGTTTTATTTATTTTTATTTGCCCAAAAAAATTCTGGTATTTCACCAAAAAATCGATAGACTTTTTCTTTGTTCTTTTCTGTGTTTACAATTAAATAACCTTCTGATAGTTTAGAAAGTAAAAACTCAATATTACATGGGAAAGGTTTTTCACCTTCTTTTTTAATGTATATACATTGTTTTTTCAATGTCTTACTTCTTTTTTTATTTACTTCTAATAAAAAATCTTTACCTTTTCCTTCCCAGAATTTTTTCATTGAATCAGATATTGCTTTGTTTTTCATCTGTTAAACTTTCTAATTATTATAATATGTATTTGTTAATATTTTAAATAAGTTTAACAGATGTTAACTGAGTTGTTCTATGGAGTATTTGCATCAGCACCGGTAAATAAGCAATCACCTTCTTTGGTTTCACCTGCACCGTAAGTAGTATCATCTGGATCATCAGTTGGCATAACCTCAAAGTGTCTATCAGAAGCACCGAATGCTGTTGCTCCAAAAAATTCTATATCTGAACCGTTTTCTGTTATTAGTTGATTTAGATTAAATGTAAAAGGACCGAAGTGTGATCTAATAATTGGATCAGAAGCAAATATTACATCGTATACAGGATTACCATTCTCAAGGACTGCGTTACCAACAGCATCATTTGCACCATCTAGTCGTTGTAAAGTTTTAAATATACCACCAAAACGACCAATTTTTCCATCAACATAAGTCTTAACAGCTTTAGCTGAAGGTATTGTTGTATCATTATCTGCAGTTGTTGTTAAACTTGTATCTAAAACTCCAGCTTTTAAATTATCAACTTCTAAATTGCTAACTGTATTATTATCTGCATCAATAGTCTTATTTGTTAATGTATCAGTTGTTGCACGACCAACTAAAGTATCAGATGCATCAGGTAGAGTTAATGTTCTATCTGCAGTAGGATCTGTAACTGACAGTGTTGTTTCAAAATCATTAGAAGTTGCACCTTCAAAAATTATTGAAGAATCACTTAAACTAAGTCCTGAAACTATTGGAGAAGTTAATGTCTTATTTGTTAATGTTTGAGTTTCAGCTAATTGAACAATATCAGATCCTACATTAACTGTAATTGTTTGATCACTATGTGTTACACTTATTTTATTAGCAGTACCTTGAACAGTCAATGCTTGACTATCTAAATCAACAGTTCCTCCAGCACCTGTATCTGTTGCAAAGTCTAGATCTTGTGCAGTTATTTGTGTGTCAACATAAGTTTTAATAGATTCAGATGTTGCCACTGTTGTTGCACTGGCATCACTCATATCAGCTGTATTATTTATACCGGTAATTGTTGCGCCTGTAGCAAGTTGTAAAGATGTTGTTGCCTGCAACGTAGTAAACTTACCTGTAGAGTGTGAGTTAGCACCTACTGGTGAACTATCAACTGATCCTCCACTAATTGTTAAATCAGTTGCAACATAAGCATCAGCAATTGCTGTCCCTTGCCAAGTACCATCTCCAATTGTACCTACAGTTGCTAAACTAGGCAGAGAAGTTACAACACCTTCAGTTTGTAAAAGATCTCTTACTCTAGTTAATGTAGCACTTCTATTTGTACCATTTGAGGCTTGATCAATAATAATAGAATCTGCAAGTGCTACAGAATTAACTGAAACTCCTGCTTGATCAATGTCTAAGGCAGAAATTTTTATTTTGTTTGCAGCACTAATATTATCTAGCTTGCCTTGATCAATATTACCTGCTAATTGATCATTTGTTATTGTTCCTGTTAAAGAAGTTGTAGGAAGTCCTGTTGCATCTTGTAAATCAAAGGCTGGAGTTGCATCTGTTCCACCTAAAGAAATAGAAACCCCACCAAGTGAAACTGAACTGTTTGCCAATTTGCCATTTACTATAGATCCTTCTAATTGATCGTTAGTGATGGTACCTGTCAATGAAGTAGTCGGGAGTCCTGTTGCATCTTGTAGGTCAAATGCAGGTGTTGCATCTGTTCCACCTAAAGAAATAGAAACCCCGCCAAGTGAAACTGAACTGTTTGCCAATTTGCCATTTGCGATATTCCCTTCTAACTGATCGTTAGTTATTGTACCAGTCAAAGAAGTTGTAGGAAGTCCTGTTGCATCTTGTAAATCAAAGGCTGGAGTAGCATCTGTGCCTCCTAAAGAAACTGTAACACCACCAAGTGATACTGAACTGTTTACCAATTTGCCATTTGCAATATTCCCTTCTAATTGATTGTTAGTTATTGTACCAGTCAAAGAAGTTGTAGGAAGATTGGTGGCGTCTTGTAGGTCAAAAGCAGGTGTTGCATCTGTTCCACCTAAAGAAACTGTAACACCACCAAGTGATACTGAGCTATTTGCTAGTTTAGCATTTGTAATTGCACTATCAGAAATAATATCAATTTTAGCTCCAGTAATTGCATCATCTTGAATTGTTGCTGTACCTGTTACATTTTGAGATCCATTAAATCCTGCTGATGTCCAAACAACATCACCTGTCATTCCAATTGTTTTGGCTTCTGCTAAAGCTGTTGCTGTAGTAGCATTACCTGATAAAGCGCCTGCAAACGATGTTGACGTTAATAATCCTGAACTTGGATTATATGTTAATCCAGTGTCTGTTTCAATACCTTGAGTTCCTGTAGCACCATCAACAAAAGTTAAATACACAGTTTCGTCTGTATCGTTATTTGCTGTAGCTGTAATATTTGTTGCCTCTGTTGCAGTTGCTGCATTACCTGAAGTATCTTGATTTCCTGCTTCATTTACACCTGGTAAATTAATGCTGGCAGAACCGTTAAATGCAACGCCTCCAATATCTACAGATGCTGCTAGTGCACTAGCAGTACTAGCATTGCCTTCTACATTTGCTACTAAAGTTGAAGTAGTTCCCCCAGCGTCTATAATGCCATTAGTCTCAGTAATTCCTGATTCTAATTTAAACTTATCAACTGACTCATCCCAATAAAAAGCTAATTTTGAAGCATTTGCACCGTCATGTCTATGTAGAACTAAGCCTAAGTCTTTTGTTGTTTCACCATTAGGTGCTGCCTTGTCAACCAATCCTAATTCAATTAAATTGTCATCAAGCTGAACTGTTGTTCCGTCAACTTGAAATTGTGATCCATTAACAACTAAGTTTCCAGTTATAGTTAAATTTTGATCAACTGAAAGACTTCCTTGTGTAGTCAATGTTTGACCCGCTTTACCCACTGAAGATAATTCGCTTAAAGTATTAATATCTTCATGATCATTTATGAATGCAGCAACTCTAGACATTGCAGATTTTCTATTAGTTCCACCTGCACCATCATCAACTATAATAAGATCATCATTAACTAAAGCAGCACCAATATCAGCCCCACCATCTATGTTAATAGCAGATAACGAAACCTTGTCTGTAGTAGATATAGTAGCTAATTTATCATCAGCAATACCTGTATACTCACCACCAATAGCTGCTAGCTGGTCATCTTTTAGTCCAGAAACTGCAATTGTTATAGTATCAGTTGCTGCATCAGTAGTGATAGATATACCACTACCATTTGCAAGCGTTAATGTTTCTTCAGACCCGTTTGATACTACATTTTGCTGTCCTGCTACTGAAATTGTAGAAAATGAGTCAACTGCATCAACAATTGCGTTAACAGTTGACCAAGAAAGCTCGCCAGAGCCATCAGTAGTTAAGATTTGATTTAAATCTCCATCATTAGTTGGTAGTGTCAATGAATAAGAATTATTTAGTTGTGCAGGCGCCTGTATTGATATACTTTTAACTGTAGCAGGATCACCTTCAGCATTAGCATTTGACTCTTTTAATATTAAGCTACCTTGATTATCTAAAGTCAGCCCAGAAAATTCTGGGCTATCACCAGTACCTAATCCTAAACTAGTTTTAGCTGTGTCTCCACTTTCATAAGCAAATTGATTATCTGCAGTTGCAACAATGAATTTGCCATCATCATCACCGCCAGCAAGTTCTGCTAAATCATCTAATTGTGCTAGTACTCCATCAACTGCAATAGTCGGTGTAGATCCTTCACCAGAGTTATTTGATAATGTAATACCGTCGCCTGCTATTAAACTTTCAACATAATCACCTGTAGTATCTGTACCTAATGCAACACTATTAGCTGCAATTGTCGTTGCAAAACTCAAGTTTCCACTTCCGTCAAATGCTGCAGAAGTTCCTGTCACATCTCCAGTTAACTCAATTGTTCTACCTGTAGCCAATGCTGTTGCTGTATCAGCATTACCCGTTAAATTTCCTGTTACGTTTCCAGTTAAGCTAGCTGTAATTGTTCCTGCAGAAAAATCTCCATTTCCATCTCTTAAAACAATTCTACTTGGTGTATCAGCTGCAGTTGCATCATTAACTTGTGAAGATGTAATACTAATATCAATATTTTTTGCTTGTGTTAATCTACCTTTTCTGTCTACAGTAAATTGAGATATAGTATTTGCATCGCCATATTGTTTAGATGCATCTCCAAATGCCCATGCAGCTTGATCATTACCTAATTGTTCATCGCCATTAACAACACTAGTTTCATCTAGATTTAATGTAACTGTTACATCTGTTCCATCTTTTGAAATTGATGACGTTAGATCGTCACCACCTAAAATTTGTAAGTCATCTTCAGCTAAACTTACATCTTGAGTACCTGCATTATCAGAGTCTACTGTCAGAGTTGTTGTAATACCTACAGTTCCTGCAGCAGTTAGTCTACCTTGTTGATCTACAGTAAATGTAGGAATTGCTGTTGCTGATCCGTATGTTCCAGGATTAACTGCAGTGTCATTTAAATCAATTGATATTTGATTGTCACTTACTACTGTTGAAATACCAGTGTCACCAGCAAAAAGTAAGGTATCACTTAACAAGTCTACAGTATCTACAGAATCATTATCTCCGTTTATACTTAATGTTGTAGCAACGTTTTGTGTAGAAATACCTGTAACTATACCTTTTTGATTAACTGCAATTACTGGAATTGATGATGATGATCCAAAAGTACCTGCATCAAATCCACCATTATCTGCATTATTTTGATCAGGAATTGATAGTGTAACAGCACCTGCGTCTCCTCCTCCACTAAGTCCTGCACCTGCAGTTACTTCTGTTATATCACCTACATTTGTTGTATAACCAAAAGACTCTATTCTGTCATTAATTGCTGCAGATGTCATCAAAGTTGTATCATTATCAGAAAAATCTTCTCCACTTATTGTTATGGAGTTTGCACTAAAATTATCAATATCCAAATTAGATGGATCTGCAACGTTACTTACAGCTTGATCCAGTTTGTTAATTGCTGTTACAAAGCTATCATCAGCTAAAACTGTACCATTTGCTGCGAATTGTGGCTTTGATGCATCTGCGTTTAGTCCTAAGTTTGACAAAAAAGTATCATCTAACGCAATAACAAGTTGACCGCTTGCATTTGCTGAAATGTCTTCAATACCATTTGATGCTGTTAATAGTGATAAGTCTTGTTCTGAATCTAATTTTAAGTTTGTTACTTTAAGTGTAGTAAAAGTAGCATTAGTAGCATTCACCTCAGCCCACTTTTTTGTAGATATACCAATTTTTCCTTCATTGGTAGCTCTAGGTACTAAATTACGTGTAGTCATATTATTCTAATCCTAACTTTATTAATTTTCTTCTGTATATAACTATCTAGTTTACTTATAAAATTATACATACACTTTATAATATATTTAAACTGCGGCTTTTGGCATAATATTTCCATCCGCATCAAATTCAAAATACGTGTCATTTATGTTTGCTTGATCTCTTGTAGAAGGTGTATAAGAATTCATAGAACTTAATTCTTCTAATATATCATATAAAGTGACATCTAAACTAGTAAAATTAATTGATGATGCACTTAAATTTATTGCAAACATTCCTGTATCAAGTGTTCCATCAATAATACCATGTGGAAACAATTCTGTTCCATCATCTGAAACTTCCCATAATGAAGATGTATCTGCAACAAATTGATCAATATCTGCCCATTGTGTAGTACCGTCTCCATTTGTTTTAAGATATTGGTCTGCATTTCCTGTTACACCAGGAAGAGAAAAAGTCGAAGGAGAAAAATAATTATTTGTACTATCCCAAACAATAGTTCTATTGTTTTCAATTGATATGCTATAATCTGTTGTTACATTTGGGTTTTTTGGCAAATTAAGAGGAAAAGGTGTACTTGTTGCAAAATCAACAATCCATCTATCTCTATTTCTATCATCTCCTTGCTCAACAAAATCTTCGACATAAACGCATGTAAATTCTGCACTCGTATATGGATATATTGTTATTTCTTCTAAAGCATCTCCTGAAGGTGTTAAAACTTGATATGTATATAATGTGTCATCACCTCCGTCTGTCACTGTAGTATCAGTTTGATCATCAAAAAGTTTAACTTTAATAGTATCATCACATGCGCTAAATATTTTAATTTTAGATCCTTGAGCCGGACTGTCTGGTAAAAATATTGTAGCGTCTCTATCAGCATCTTGATCAAAATAGATTAAATCTCCTTCACTTGCCGTAATAGAAACGTTAGCAGTTCCGCTAACATAGCTAACTACATTCCAAGCACTTAAGCTAGTTACGTCTTCAAAAGTTAAGTCTGTAGTATTTAGTGTAAAAGTATCAGATCTGTTACAAACATAAACTCTACCTGCTCTTGATCCTTGTGTAACATAAACTCCTACACCTGACTTTACTGTGTCTTCAGAATTAAAGTCTGAAACTCTTGATAATATAATAGAAAAAGGTGGATTACCATTAGCACTTACAACAGGAATATTTTGTGTTGTTAACTCGTAAACACCTGCCATATGCTGATAATTTGTTCCTCCAATCGTTAAGTTTCTAATTAAAACGCGATCGCCTGTTGCTACACTTACACCTGCACTATTACCTTGAAAATATGCACGGTTATTTTCTATTTGATATATTCCTTTTTTTATGTTTGCAAAAGATCTATGATATCCTGTAATGTTTGGTGAGTTATTAAAAGACACTCGTAAATTATTGCCTTCTATTGTTATTCCTCCATTTACATTATAGTGATCGATGGCTAACTTAACTGGTTTCAAAAAAGCATTTATTCCTGCTTCACCTTGAATTCCCTGATCACCTTGCGGCCCCTGGTCACCCTGAAGTCCTTGAATACCCTGTATACCCTGATCACCTTGCGGGCCTTGATCCCCCTGTGGGCCTTGATCCCCTTGTTCACCTTGAATACCTTGAATTCCTTGTTCACCTTGGATACCTTGAACGCCTTGTGGCCCAGCGTCTCCTTGAATCCCTTGAATACCCTGTATACCCTGAACACCTTGTGGACCTTGAATTGAACCACCGTCAACCCAATCATTACCGTTATATATAAATAAAGAATCATCAGTTGTGGATATTACAGCATCACCATTTGAAGGTGTAAAAGTAGTTTGACCATCGTTAAGTGTAACGTCTCCGTTGCCTGAAGGGTCTTGATTTACTTGACCTTTAAAAGTTATGCCTGTTCCTGCTTCACCTTGAATACCTTGTATACCCTGATCTCCTTGTGGACCTTGTGCTCCTTGCTCTCCTTGAGGTCCTTGAATACCTTGTATACCTTGTAGCCCTTGGTCACCTTGCGGGCCTTGATCTCCTTGCAGACCTTGTGGACCTTGCTCTCCTTTGAAAGAACCGCCGCTAACAAAAGAAGTACCGTTATATACATAGATAACATTTTCTAAATTATTGTCAGACTCATCAACTTCAACAAAGTAAGCATCACCTTTTTCTGGGTTTAAAATATTTAAAAGTGCTTGTTTTGTTGCTACAGTCCCTTTAAAAGTAAAATCAGCGCCGTCTTCACCATCTGCACCATTATTGCCATTGTTGCCGTTTCCACCTTCAGCAAATCTATCTGAAGCCATTTGACCTATATAAATATAAGCTTCTACATAAGAAGGATTTTCGTTAGCGTCTGCTGGAGGAAATTCTTGAAATAAAATACCATTGAAATAATCTAAATACCAAGATCTATTATCTAAGAGTGGTATTCTTGTTCCATCATTTTTTGTAGTTGCGTTACCCCCGTAATATACTTTTGCTTCATAATTATCTGAAAATGATGGTGGTATTAATTGTATTTGACCATTTGTAGAAAACAAATCTTGACCGTATATAAAAGGAGCATTACCTGCCGAATTATTTTGTGAAAGGCCAACTACATCATTATGATCTGAATAGTCATTTGGAAGACTTAACTTAAATGCATGAAATTTACCATCTACAATCGATTCATTTAAAGGTGTTGCTACAAGTCTAACATATTCTACTGTACTTGATGTAATATCATAAAGATTATCTGATGTTGGTGTTGCTGGTATTGAATTTGCAATAACAGAATCTGCGCTTATTGTAATTCCTGTAGACTTACTTTCATTGAATGCCTCTAAAGCATTAGAAGTATGTGCCTTTCCAACTAGTTTTTTAATTGATATATTTTCTTTTGAACTTGATGATAAAGCCATTAATTAACTCCAATCTACTGTTATATTACTTAAATATCCAGTCCAGTTTTCATTAGCTTCTACTCTTAAAATTATATATTCGTTTTTTAATACAAATTTTTGTCCTAATGTTATAGTATTTGAAGTAATATTTCCACTTGAAATTGTACTATTAAGACTACCATTTAAAGAACCATCATCGTCTTGGTATGCTCCAGTAGCAAAATCTTTTGCAATATTAAGATATCCTGTTTCTTGTTGATCGTTAGTTTCAGGAAGTTTAACACTAATTCTAATATTAGTATTTGATAAGCTGTCCTCAGGTTTAACTAAAATTGATCCATTTCCTTGAATATTTAAACTAAAGCCTGTTTTTGCTGCATTTTTATCGTTTTGAAATATTCTATAAAAATATTTTGAACCAGTAGTACTTGAATAGTCAGGATTGCCAGAAGGTGAATATATTTCATTATTTGAATTAGCTTCACCTTTATTGATAAAGTTTCCATCTGGATATATTAATTTTTCATCATAAATCATTAATCCATTAGATAAGTGTGTTGTAGAATCCCAAGTTGCACCTGAAGCTGATGCTTGATTTGTATAGTTAATATTATCAGGAAGTCTTCTGGTCTCGTTAACAAATGTTTCTTGTAGTAATGTTTGATTTGTAGTATTAACTGCATATTGTAAAAACTTAGCTGACGTCGCTACTTCAAGTTCTCCTGAAGTTGTTTTGCCTGCTGCTGCTGTTAAAGGGTGTTTAACACTTGAAAGTATGCTAATGTCATTCATGTTGTTATGTTGATTTGCTAAAGCTACACTTAAATTCAGCAAAGATTTAGTATAATTAACTTCTACTACAGAGCTAGCTTTTAGTATTTCTTCGTGATCACCTGCTGCATTTAAAGTAGGCAAAGATTTAGATATAACTGTACCTGGGTTTGCTGATGTGTGATTTCCATTGTTAGTAATAGTATTATTATTTATACCCTCTAAAAGCAAACTTTTAACTTTAAATCTATTTTGATTATCTAAAACTCTAAAAGCATCTGATGCATCACTATAAACATTTCTATAAAGATTTTTAACTTGTATTTCGTAAGGAACATTAGTAACAGTTTTGTAGTATTCAATTCCTGATAGGTAGTTTGTATCTGTTGACGATATTTGTGCCTCATCTATGTTATATGTTGAATTCCCATTATTTGTAAAATCTGGTTCATCTGTATTGTTGTCATTAATCCATTCAATTTCGTTTGTAACAAAACTATCTTCTGCAAATTCGTGAATTACTTTTGCTTTGTTGTATCCTAAAACTTGATCATTTGTAGAAACTACGTATTTTGATGTTCTCCATAGCTTAGAAAAATCAGGTCGATTATTATTGTCTCTACCCGGATTAGGTACAGATAAGTTTGTAAAACCGCTACCATTTGCATTTAATTGATTATTTTCTAGGTAGGGTGTAGATGACAAGTCAATTCTATGAAGTTCTTGATCATTTAAGTATAAAACTAAATTTCCTAAGTCTGCTTCTCCAGATCCAAATGCATACTGTGGATAACTATTTCCATCTTGCACTGTACTACTATTAAGCTGTCCTGTTATATTTGTATTATTATTAAAAATTCCTTTTTTATCGTCTTGAACAAAAAAGAAAGAGTTAATATCACCAGTAAAATTATTAAAATTATTTATAGTATTAGTTGTACCAAAAGAAAGTCTTCCTGACGCTCCTGTTTGATCTGTATTGATACTAGAAAGATTTGGTGATAAATTAATATTTCCTAAAACATTGTCAAAACTTACACTAAATGAATCAACATAACCACTCCAGTTTCCAGGAGCAGTAATTTTTGCAAGAATATACTCATTATTTGATATTGTATCCAAGCCAAAAGTAGCAAATTTATTAGTGATACTGCCTAACGACATATTACCATTAATGCTTAAATCTCCACATGAAGTTAAATTATCATCCAAATAATCTTCAAGATCAAATGTAGTTGAAACATCAAGCCACTCAGTCTCATCTTGATCTTGTTTAGATGGAATTTTAAATTCAACTTTAATCTGTCCACTATTTAAAACATCGTTAGATACAATAGACGAATTTAATCCACTCATATTAAACAACAATTCACTAACTTCACTTCCTGAAGT
>Ga0160423_10002783_pt1 | contig 14596 bp, 10 predicted proteins | sample CRUFie14St8metaG_FD_108191 | JGI IMG/M metagenome (GOLD analysis project Ga0160423, IMG submission 108191) | Marine microbial communities from the Costa Rica Dome - CRUD Field 142mm St8 metaG | ecosystem: Environmental > Aquatic > Marine > Oceanic > Photic zone | place: Costa Rica: the Eastern...
ACACACACACACACACACACAGGCACCCTACCCAACACTCAGCCCCAGTTGTCCAGGTTGATCGTGACCACGGCCTCGATCAAAGGCGCGCGGCCCGACGCATGGAGCTCATCGACGTCGGCGGCGGAGAGGATGTGGTGATCGCGAAGCTCGCGCTCGTCGAAGAGGCCGACAAACTTCTCCTCAAACCGGTCGGTCCAATCCTCGTAGTTCTCGTCCAGCCATTCCGTCACGTCTATGATGAGTTCGCCATCCTCGTTCCACTTGGGGACCTCGATGTCGATCGTATTCATCACACACGTGCGGGCAATTTTGGCGTCGATATTATCCAGAAGGCGCCGCGTCCATTCAACGGCCTCGCTCGGTTCGTCCCAGCGCAGGTCGTGGCCGCCAAGCGGGTGACCGGGTGAAGGGTCGTCAGCGTCGTTGTCATCGGGGCAGTACTTCGAGAGGAGCCCGAAGAACCAGGCCGTCTGCGAGGTGATGGACACGTACCCGCACGTGCCCTCGGTGATGCCGTCGCCCGAGGCCAGGTTGACGGCAAACACCCGCGTGGTATGTTGCTTCGCATCCTTCACCAGTGCGCGGAGGCCTTCGGGGGTTGCCCGAAGCGCAGCGACAAGCTCTTCGGCCTTGCCCGCCTTGATTGACTGCTTCCAGAGCGACTCGGTGCAAAGGTTGGCGAGGGAAGACACGTTTGTGTGCGCGGGCTGCTTTGCCGGGCGCTTGGCAATCGTCTTGGAGGGGGTGGTCGAGGACATGGGTTTGATGCGCACGCACGAGCACCGCCAGGAGTGGTGGTAGTGGGGGAGTTGCACGCACGAGCTATAACTCAATCTTGCAACTTATGAAGTAGGAAAGGATGGCCATGCAACTTCCATCCCTGCAAGGGTTGACGCTAGGTCCCCGCGACGATCCGGAGGGGCAGATCTCATCGGCGTCTCAGTACGAAACGGTGCGCCCAGATACTAGTACGTTCCCCCATAGGTGTGTGTCAGCCAATCCCGGTGGCAACTATGATCATTAGCACCGCGGCGCCTCCAGTGCTCGTGCGTGCGCATGATTGTCAAAATGATGCGCGGCGCACCTCCCCCCTAACCGTGCAGAACGCGCGCAAGATGGGGGCTGTGCGCACGTCGGGGATCGCCGAGCTCCTTGAAATCTACAAGAAGACGCAGAAGTCGACGCTTGATGCGCAGCAGCGCGCCAGTCAGGAGGCCGAGAAGGGGAAGGAAGCGGAGCGCAAAGACGAGCCCGATGTGCCACAAGCGGCCCGGGGATCCGCGCCGCCGCCCACCACGTTTGCGGAACGCATGGAGCAGGAAGACAAGGAGAAGAGGGAGGAGAAGCAGTATGGCATCAACCGGTTCCGCGTTCAGAGGCACGTGTGCCCCAACCCAGGGTGCCAAGACCCGACGGCCCAACCAGAGGTCGACGCCGACGGCAACAGCGTGTGCCCCAGCTGCGGCCAACGCGACGAGAACGCTGCCCCCGAGTTTGAAGGCGCCGGGCAGCAGGACATCTCCGACCTCGAGGGCGGCAACCGGCGCACCTTTTTGCAGGACGGTGGCGCCGACAACCGCACCGGCCAAGAGTGGCAGGACGACGCCAACCGCGAGCTGTACGTGATTGATGCGCGCGACGTGCCCAAAGCGACCGAAGCGCAGCGTTGGTGGGCCAACAACCGCATGAACCAGGCCATGGTGTGGGCCAACTACATGGGGGCGGATCGCGGGTTGCCCAATGGGTTTGCCATCGCGTACGACGAGATTGAGCGGATCAAGCGCGCCCTGCGCGCTGTGTGCATTACCGTGGCGCCGTATGCGCCCGACGATGACGTGGAGGATGAGGAGGAGGACGACTTTGAGCTCGGCTCACCGCTGTTGTGGACGGTTCTCCTGACGCTCGAGATGATTGCGCAGCGTCCGGACGGCTTCGTGGTGGCCACGGAGGCGATGCAGGCCACGGCCACAGTACGTGCGCTTCACTTGTACATGCGCAAATTCCAGAGTGAGCAAGCGAAGCGGTACGTCGAGATGCTGGGTGCCTTCAGAACCCGCGCCAGGGGCATGGATGCCAAGCTCGCCCAACAAAGCCTCGACCGGGTCAAGGTCCGCCAGGCTGCGTGGCACTCGCTGGGCAACGACCCCGCCAAGCTCGCGGCCAAGATTGCGACCTTGGACACACTGCTGAAGCGGAGCGGGTTCTTTGGGGAAACCGCTCAGGGCGAGCCCATCGGCCTCTCTGGCCCAGTGATGCGCGGCGAGCCGCCCGGCTTGCAGGTAGCGCCAAACCAGATCAGCCGCGTTAAGGACCTTGCGCGCAACAAGGGTACCTACCAGCCGTTGTTGGTGGATCGCGCCAAGGAGCAGGCCAAGGGGCTCAACTACTTTAAGCAAAGGGACTGGGACCGGGCCGACGTATCGCTTCTCAAGCGCGATCGCAAGGCTCCGCAGAGCGCGCCCTTGCCAGAGGACCCGACTGTCGCCGCCGACGATGACAACGACTCGGACGACGACGACTCGGAAGATGACGAATTCAGCATGCTCATGCTCTCCAAGCAGGAGAGGCGTGTCATGAGGCAACATAAAAATGCGCAGCAGCTGCGGGCGTGGTCGCCCGCTGGGCCGCAGCCGCAACAGCAGCAGCAGCAGCCAACGCAGGACCTGTCGCGCCTGGAGGACGCGCCTTCCGAGCCCATGGACGTGGAACCGTCGGCGGCATCGTCGTCGGCGGCGGCATCGTCGTCGGCGGCGGCATCCTCCTCCTCCGGCGCCAGCAGCGATGTGCCAAATGCGCAGCTGGCCAACCTGGACAACGACGCGCTGCAGATGGAGATTGCGAAGCAGATCAGCCTCATCGAGTCGGTGCAGCAATTGGGGACCGCCAACGCCGAGTACATGGAGCTGCTGGACCAGCAGCTGCGCGAGATGCAGGCCGAGCTGCAGCGGAGAATGGACGAGGCCCAGAATGCCGCCGCGCCGCCTGCTCCACGCACCAGCTTGGACGAGTTTGACGCCGACGTCTTTGCCGAGTGGGACGACAATGCCGATGGCGGTGGCGTCGACGGCGACAACGTCGATGCCGGTCCTGCGCCGGCACGCAACAGCGACGTCATTCCGATGCCAGTCATGGCCGATTCTAATGGCGTGGTCACGGAGCTTCCCGGCATGGACGACGACGACGACGACGATGGCGTTGCGGATCGTGCGCTCCTCCTTTCCCTGGACCTCACGGAAGAAGGGTTTGCGGAGCAGCAGAGGCAGGAACTCGAACAGATGCGATTGGAGTTTGCGGAGCGGGCGGAGCAGCTCAAACGGCAGGCGGTGGAAGAGGCCGAGGCCAGAGCCGCGGCCCAGGAGGCCAAGGAGGCGCTCTACCGGCAAGACGGCGTCTACGACCGCACAAAGGACATTCGCAACAACCTGGATGAGGGCATGAAGCAGCCCACGCCATCGTACGCGGAGTTGCTCCAACAGGGGCGCAGGATCCGGCCCGAGTACAAGGGCATCCGCGTCATCCGTGCGCTCTCCTACGCCGAGGTCGTGGGGTCGCGCAACTACCACCAGAAGGGGTTTGAGTTTGTCCGCGAGTGGCAGAGGTTGCAGCGCGAGTGGCGCGCGGAGCAGGCGGCCAAGCTCGAGAAGTTGCAGAATGCCGAGGCGATCAAGGAGGCGTCGCGCCAGAAGCGGCTGGCCGATGCGGCCCAGCGCCAGATTGACCGGGAGGCGAAGGAGGAGCGCATCGAGGAAGGGCGTCGGAGGGCGGAGGAGAACCGGTTCCAGAAGAGCGACAAGAAAATGGCCGCGCAGCAGAGTCGGGGCAAGGGCAAGTTCACGCTGAACGCCCGGGAGTCGTCCAATCTCAACCCGGTGATCCGGAAGGCGGAGAATTCAAAAGTCCTGGAGACGCAGGAGGAGGCTCGCCAGATTCTGCAGCAGGAGGAGAAGGAGTACCAGTACACTTGCGCCAACAACAAGTGCAGGCTCACGCGCTTGGTCAAGGGCAAGAAGCCCAGCGCCGGGTGGGAATGCGCCGACGGCGACTACGCGTGCAAGCGGCGTTACAAATGCAAGCGCTGCGAACGCCCATTTATGAAGGAGGGCGACCCTGACGATGAGTACGAGTGCAAGGACGTTAACAGAGAGTGCATGCCCGTGACAAAGAAGCGGAAGAGTTAGGCGCGCCTGTCTGTCAGCGTGTTTCCGTGTATTCGTATTAAGACTTGCCAAAAATTGTCAATCAGCGGCCCGATGACCGACCCGTGGCACGCGGAAGATTTCGGTGCTCGTGCGTGCGCATCAAATCCCACTCCGGAGGACCGGTGGTTGCAAAAGCTCCACCGCAAGGCGGAACGGCAGAGGCGTGAGGAGATGGATCGGCAACGGCGAGAGCACTTGCGGGCGGAGAGGGAGAGGATACGGGCGGAGGAGGAGGAGAGGCTTCGCCAGTTTGAGCTGGAGGTCGAGAGGCAGAAGGAGTACAATCGCTTGCGCAAGTCCGAGAAGAAGATGCTTGCGCAGCAGCGTCGGGGCAAGGGCGTGTTCAGCATCCGTCCGGTGATCCGCAAGGCCGAGGTTGCGGATCTTATGGTGCAGTTTGGGGAAAACCCCGAGAACAAGAACTACCAGTACACTTGCGCCAACGGTATCTGCGGGCTCACGCGCATGGTCAAGGGTACGAAGCCCCGGGCCGGATGGGACTGCTTTGACGGCGGCTACGTGTGCAGGCGGCGTTACAAATGCAAGAGATGCCCACGTTCCTTCTACAAGGAGAGCGATTCTGACAATGAGTACGAGTGCAAGGACGTTGGCGAAAAGTGCATGCCCGCCTACAAATGCAAGAGCTGTTTGCGCAGGTTCTTCACGTATCGCGATATTCCGAAGGAGCAGGGGTTTCTGTGCGAGCAGTGTGCCTTCCAGCGGTGGTGCAGGAACGAGGCGAAGAAGAATTGGGAGAATTAGCCGTGTACAGTTTTGGGCGCGTGTGTGTAGTCTCTCGTTTGTCCTAAGAATCAACCAAAATTGTCAACCAGCGGACCGATGGCCGAACCGTTGCGCGCAGTGAATTCCGGTGCTCGTGCGTGCGCATCAAAAGAATGCGCGCACCCCAACCCCATGGACGAGGCCCTGCGTCGCGTCGAGGCGTTGCAGCGCGAGAACGAGGAGCTGCGGAGCGCCTGTGCGCAGCAGCTGGAACGCATGAACGGCAAGGACGAGGCGATCGAGAAGCTCAGCGCCGAGCTCGCCAAGGCGCAAAACGAGACGCGCATCTCGCCCGGTGGCGGGCGCGGCAAGGCCAAGGAGCGCGTGCGCATAGAGTGCGATCAACAGGAGTTTTCGTTTGAGGGCGTGCCCTTCTTTGACCACTTTGAGATCCGCGACGCCAAGCAGCTCAAGGACAAGCTCGCCGCCTACCTCATCGCCAGGGACCCGGATGTCAACACGCCCGGAAAGCGGCGCACGACGACCAACCAAGCCAAGTTCAAGGCTGACAATTTTGTGACGCTCCTCTGGTTCAAGGCGCCCGGCAACCCGCCGCCGTATGCACCCGGCGACGTCGATGGCTTCTTCGCCTTCTTCGACCGTCACCGTGGCCACGCGGACATGGGCAAGAAGTGCACTTTCTTCAACCACGACCACCGCGTGTGCGCGTGGCTCTGGCCGAGCAAGGTGAGCGATTACGCGTCCTTCAAGGCCGAGTCGAACAAGTACGTGGCACGCCAGGCGCGGGGCTTCATGACTGGCGTGCGCGCGGTCCACGGCCTATACCAGATCTGGAAGGGCGAGGAGAGCTGGCCCGACGTCGAACGCAACCCGGTCGACGAAGCCGCAACGCCGCGCAAGCGACGTCAAGAGGCAAAGGCGAGGGTGCGGGCAGGGACCAAACGCGTCCGTAAGGCCAAGCGCAACGGGGAAGACGAGGAGGACTTGGCGGAATCCTCGGGCGAGGAGTCGGAATCGGACGACGGCGCGTGGTCGTGCGACGACGACGCGTCGTCATCCTCCGACGACGGTGGCGACGATGCCCAAAGCAAACCCGCCAACGCCACGGCGCAGGCCTTTGCGGCCATGGGGCGCTACACGCTTTGAGCGAGCAACCGCACGATGTGTGTGTATGTGTGCGTGTGTGTTGGACGATGTCCATTGTTTAGTACGTGCGTATTAATACCGGATAACTTTGCAAGTTGTGATCTTTGAGTGGGTATAGTGTGCGATGGCACGCGGCAAGCACGCCAAGCGCAAGCCACCGCCACAGCGGCACGCACTGCCGCCGCCGCCTCCACCGCGGAACACCCTCGCGTCGCTCGAGCTTGCCTTCTCACAACACTCCAACCAAACAGAGCCACGGGCCGGCAAAACAGATGCGCGCGCCATCTTTCACCTCGGTGGCGCGGAGGAGCGGTGCGCCGATTGCAACCAGGTGCTCGCGGACAAATTTGACACGTCGCTGATGTGCTCGCTCGGGCACATGACATGCTTTGCGTGCGTGGCCGCGGAGGTCCAACCGCACCCGATCTGCTCGGTGCACTGCAACGGCTTCAAGTTCAAGTGCGCCGAGTGCAACACCTGGTCGTGCGTGAGCAAGACCCAGGAGCTGGCGATGCTGTGCGGCCGCCACTCGATTGCGCTCGACCGGCTGCACAAGCAGCGGATCCTGCGCGACGATTTTGAGAGGCCACGCATCTGCACGTGCCGCGACTCGACGAGCGACGACGACGACACGCCGTCCTACGAAGACTCGGAGGAGGACGAGGAGAAGACGGAAAGGGCGCAAACCGAGGCGCATCGCATCGCGTGGACGAGCGACGAGGCGGTCATGCAGCTGCCGCGGATTTGCCACGTCGACTTTGGCTTTGGACACGCCGCGCGCGAGCAGCGGCTTGCGCGGCTGCGGCGGAGCTTGTTGGGGTGCAACCGGGTCGTCGGAAGGTAGCTGGCACCACGCTAGGTTGTGGCTGACATTTTTGACATTTCTAAAAATAGCAACTTGCGACTTGTGGCATTGGCCGTTTGACACGCGCGCGCACAGCGATGGTCCTTACCACGCGCTCAAGCAGCACCAAGCCCCAGCGGGTGCGCAGGGCGCCCAAACTGCCGGACTTTGTGCTGGAGGAGCGCCCGCGCACCGCCATTCGCAAGAAGCCGCGACCCAAGTCGCCCCTCGAGAAGAAGCAGGTGGTGATGGTAGAGGAGGAGGAGGAGGGGGAGAACAAGCAGGGGCTTGATGTGCTCATGCGCGGCCTAGCGACCGAGTTTGACGCCAGTGTCCAGTCCGAGAACGACCTGCTCCGACCCGAGGACTTGTTGGCCCCCGAAGACCTGCTGCTGATGCCCCAGTTTAATCCCGACTTTGGGCCGCGGGCAACGGGGCCGTGGACGCCGGCCGAGGACGCGGTGCTGATATCAGTCGTCAACAAGAGCGGCGCAAAGAACTGGTCGATCATCGCCAGGCATCTGCCCGGCCGCATCGGCAAGCAGTGCCGCGAGCGGTGGCACAACCACCTCAACCCCAAGATCTGCAAGCTCGCGTGGACGGAACGGGAGGACATGATCATTCAAATGGGCGTCGCCAGGCTTGGGCACAAGTGGAGCGAGATTGCTAACCAGCTGCCGGGGCGCACGGACAATGCCGTCAAGAACCGATACAATGCCCGCATCAAGAAGCTCGGTGGAGGTGCCACGATTCTGAAGGAGGCGCCGCGCGTCAGCGACGAGGACTTCATGCACGAGCTCGTGCGGCGCAACGTGCTCGCCGAGGAGGGAAAGACGCCCGGTCGGTTTTCGCCCAATCAGATCAAGGCGCTGTCCGCTGGCAACACGCAGATCGTCGACACTCCCGGCTGCCGCTGGTCCAACGAGGAGCACGCGCGACTTGCGCGCGCGATTCCCAAGGACGTGTTGGTCGACAACATTGACTGGGTGAAGGCCTCGCGCGCGGTGCCGACGCGCTCTGCCCTCTCATGCCGGCGGCACTGGGCGGTCTTCCTCCGCGGCGGGTGGAGGCCCACCGCGTTCATGGGGACGGAGCTGGAGCTGCAGCCGGCGCCGGCTCCGGAACCAGAGCCGGAAGCGGAGTTTGACGTGGATGCGGTGTTCGAGACGCTGAATACCCACGACAACTTCCTTTCCGAGCACGCGGGGGATCCCAACCTGGAGCTCATGGCCATTGAGACGTACAGCGAGGGCTCGTCGTGCGTCACGTGGTCCCGGTCGTCGGTGCTGGTCGTGGGCAAACCGGGGTTTGGCTTTCGCTTTCACACTCCTGGCACAGAACCTCCTCCTCCTCCTCCTTTTGTTCCTCTGCCCGTTGTGGCTGAGAGGGTGCTTGCTCCGGGGGAGGAAGCGGCGACTCCGCCGGCCAAGCAGTTGGAGACGGCGGCGCTCTTTGAGTGGATGAAGCAGAAAGAGGCGGCGTACAAGGCTGCTCAGGAGGCTGTGCTCGCTCAGCAGCGGGAGGTGCAGGAGGGGCTGATGCAGATGAAGGGGGCGAAGGACAAGCGGCTGGGGAGGCAGGTGAAGAACCAGCAGAAGGAGTCGAAGAAGATGAACACGTACTTTCACGCGACGAAGCCGCAAGCGCCGGTGGGCTCAAAGGCGCACTTGCTGCGGACCCTTGACGTTCTTGCTCCAGACGTTCCGCCTCTTGTTGCTGTTGCTGCGCAAGCGTGAGTCGCTTGACGCATCGTTGGTGCAATTTTGTATTCTGCACGGCGAGGCGCGTCAGCGTGGCGCGAGCCTCGACAAAGATGGATGACGTTGATGCGCATGATCCCGTGTGAGGAGCACTGATGCATTCGGTTGGATCGTCGCATGTTTGAGTGTGTGCGTTGCGTGATGCGTTGGTTGTGGTGGGAAAACTGCGATTGTTGTTTGAAAACGGTACCGACGTCAACAAGACGCGCGGCATCACCGCGCGAACACACGCGCACGCACACACTCACGTACTGTGCCCTGTAGAGTGCACATAGCGGCTACGCGTCGCTCAGATCGGAGTCGTCGCCGGAGCGTACCGGGTTTGGGGGTGGGGGAGGCGCAGCGGCACGCTCCGACTTCTTGCGCTTGGGCGGAGGATCCTCTCCCTCGCTCTCGCTGGCGCTTCCACTGTCACTGGCCTCGACCTCGTCGGCCTTGTCGAGCACCTTGTTGGCCTCGCAGTCGCTGTCGCTGTCGCTCTCCTCGGTCTCCTCGCTGTCATCGCTCTCCTTGCTCTCGTCGCCCTCGTCATAGTCATCATCATCGTCGTCGTCGTCGTCGTTGTCGTCGTTTGACTCGTCGCTGCGATCCTGGTCATCAATGGCGTCGGCGGTGCGCAGCGTCGCAAAGGGCGAATCGGGCTTGCAGAGCTCGCGCGCAATGTGCGCCGTTAGGAACGTGCGGCGAAGCTCCTCCCCCTTCCTCGCAAACCCGGGCACGTCCTTCTCCAAAGGTGCAACCAAGGCGTCGTAGCGCTCGGCGTAGTCACACGCCTTGTCGCGGACGGCGTGAAACTCCTTGAGCTTGGCGACCTGCGCCTCCTCGTTGAGCTCGGTGTAGAAGTTGCTCTCGTGCAGCAGTCCCGACTTCTCGAGCAGATTGAACACGCCCTGCTCGAGGGTGAGTGGCAATTCACCGTAGTGCTCCACACCAAGCCAGATCTCCTTGGCCAACGAGCGCGCCAGCTCCTTGCGCTCCTTCTCGGGCAGCTCCCCCAGCGTTGGCATGCTCCCAATGCGCACGCACGAGCACTGGATCTCCCCGCTCACAAGTTGCAAGCCCTCGGCGCGCCGTGCACCCTGACAATTCGTCGATGCCAGCGTTTGCAGCTTGTGACGTTGCGGCCACGCTAACCACTTGGTAGGTTCCAGTGCTCGTGCGTCGGTGCTGCGTGCGCATCGTGCGCTCGCCAACGACCGATGGAGGTCGTCGTCACCGAGGAGCTGCGCTCGCGCAGCGGCGTGGGGCGCGAGCTGATTGAAGGCGAGGAGGCGGTGGAGCGCGTAGCGCGGGCGTCTGCACCGCCGCCGTCTCCGCCGCCCGCAGCGGTGGTGGGGCCACCGCCCGTGGTGCGGCAACATGCGTGCCGCGAGTATGTGCCAATCCACGAGCGCGAGCCGACGCCCTTGGAGCAGCGTTTCTGGTCGATCATCGTCCTGGACACCGTTAAGACCGCCAAGCACTTTTGCCAGACCGTGGCCTCCCGCGTGCAGGAGGATGCGCCGTACGATGCGTTTGCAAACCAGGGCATGACCGCCGACGAGCTGCAGGCGTGCGGCAGCCTGCGCGAGATGATGAGCCATTCGTGGAACGACGACATGGAATTCGCCAGGACCTACGAGGAGGACGTGCGTGCGCAGAGCGAGGTGCCCGATACGCGGCGCGTGCACAAGGTGGTGCCGCCCAAGGTGGTTGCGCGCGCCTCCCTGCCCACGCCGTACACGTGCTACTGCTGCGGAAAGCATACGGGCACGGACGTACAGACGCCCAGTGACGTCTACGCAGTGGGCTACCGCCTCGGCGGGCACGCGCTGGCCCTGCGCTGCCTCAAGGAGATGTGGGAGCTCCTCGAGGCCGAGAACTTTTCCGAGGTGACCCGGCGCACGGCGTGCTGCAAGCAGGCGTCCTGCATGCTGGCGCAGAATCGGCTCGCGGCAGAAAACTACGCGGGGTGGATCTTCTCGGTGCCGGTGGAGGAGTACATTCACCGTCGGCCGCAGCTCGAAAAGGGCACGGACCGGAAGGACCAGGGCTTGGAACTGAGCGACCAAATGATCCTGATTCGCTGCCTCGCCGTGCAAGACCCGCCCGTGGCGTCCAAGGAGCAGCTCTTTGCGCTGTGGCGCTGGGTGGTCGCCCACTCGCAGTTTGTGCAGGAGCGCGAGAAGCGGTTCATCGCGACCGCGCTGGCCGTGGCGAACAACCCTCACCTGTTTGGCTACGAGTTTGGCGACCCGCAGAGCTTTGTCAACCGCATGGCCGCCTTTCCGCGCAACTACGCCCACCGCATCATCTTTCCGCACCTGCTGCGCAACGAGCTCAACCGGCACAAGTGGAAGAGCGGCATCAACAAGCTCCTGGAGACGGCGATGCCCAAACCGTACGACGTCATCTACGCGCTCGTGTGCGAGGACAATTGGCACAGCCAGAACCGGCCGCGCGACGCCGACGGCCGGCCCGTGCACCGCGTCACCAAGGGCGCCAAGCACGCGAAAATCTTCAACGTGTGCTACTTCAAGCGCGGGCTGAAGGCGGCCGTCGCCACCACCAAGAAGGACGGCGAGGTGCTGTACTTTCAGGACGCGGCAAGCGTCGGTTCGGAGAGCGCGGCTATCGGCACGCAACGTGAGCAGCGCGAGCTCAACAAGTTGCTCACGGGCACGCGCAAGGCCGGTAAGACCAAGGGCTTTGGCGTGGCCGATTTTCCCACGTGCGGCTCGCGCCAGAAGACCTCAGGCGCGCACCCCGCCGATCGCTACGCGGCCGTCTTCGACGCGCAGGGCACGTACACGCGCAAGGAGCGCGAGGACATTGTGAGTCTATTTATTGACACCTACGAGGACGGCAACACCATCGGGCGCGAGTTGCAAGACCCCAAGGACGAGGGATCGCTGTCCAAGGCGTGTGCGGTCATCCGCCCCGTGCAGGTCTGCGACCCGCCCAAGGAGCCCACGTGCCTCACCCGCTTCAAGCAGATCGCGGTGGATCAGCTGACCAAGGGCATGCAAGCGCTGGGCGGTAATCGGCACCGCCCGATTGGTCTTGGGGGCGCGACCAAGCGTCGTAAGCTGCTTGCGTCGTGATGACCCTGCGCTCACTCGCCGCCCAGCATCTTGTACCAGTCGAGCGCCTCCAAGAGCTCAAAGGGTTCCTTGGTGGGCGGTGGAGTGCGGTAGGTGTGCGCCAGCCGCGCAATCTGGTGCAAATGGCGCAGCTGCGCCACGGACGGTGGTTCGGTGTCATGAGGGTAGGTGGCATGCGCATGCAAGAATTTGCGTGCCAACTGCGCGCGCTGGCCCATTGGGGGCACAAAGTGCACTTCCCCGTCGATCATCTGGTACGAGTTGGGGGCCACAATCTCCCACGGCGCATCGGGCCACAGCTTGAGCGCGTAGGTGGACCGCTGCACGTTGGCTGGTGTGCACGACGGGGCCATGAGCGGCCCCGTCGCACACTGCAGAGTGTAGCATGCAAGCGTTCGTATTCTTAATTTTGACACAAGTACCAAATAACACATCCATGCACGCTACCACAACCACAGTCACATACCAAGCATCTGCCCCACCTCGTGCCCGTGCACCTCGTTGTGCACTGCATTGTGAAGCATCCGAACGTCCTGCTCGTTGACCATGGACTGCGAGCAGTTACCCCCCGTGACGACGAGGATGCCGCTGAGCGTGTGCTCCATGACCCAAAGGTGTTTCAGTCCCTTCCTGCTGTTCTCCGTGCAGAGGCACCAGAGCGGCCCATCACCCTCGTCGTTCTGGCCACGCACGACCCACTCCACGTTTTTGTCGACGTGATAGGCAACGTCAAAGTCCAAAAACTCCGGGTAGGTCCACGTCTTTCTCGGCGTGGGGTTACCACGTCGATCGAGCCCCTGGAAGGGACGCTGGATGGGCGCCTGCTGAAAGAGCTCCTCCATGACCGGAATGAAGGCTTTGAGATAGGTTCCCATCTCCGCTTCCTTGTTCCACGATGCAAACTTTGAACCGTACTTGGTACGATGAACTATGCGCAATTCCTGGCCGTCGACGATGCGCACCGTGGCCTGGACGCCCCACTTGTCGTAGAAGCCGTCGTTGAGCGCCCTGACTCGGATACTGGCCCAAAGCGCGTCCTTGCGCGCTTGGTCCCACTCTCCCTCCTCGTCGGGCACCCACCCTGGCGCGTGCACCTCCGGGTGCTCCGTCTCGCCAGCCGGTTCGTCCTGCAGACGGCACTGCTTCATGTAATGGGCACGCCTCTCCCCCCACGGCACGTACGCGTCGTCGTCGTCGTCGTCGTCGTCGTCGTCGTCGTCGTCGTCGTCGTCGTCGTCGTCATCGTCTCGGGTCTCGTCGGACGAGTAGTCCTTGCGCTTGCGCTTGTTCTCGCGTTTCTTTTCTGCCAGCACCCGGTCACACTCGTCAAGGACATCCTCCTCGTTGCTCTCGCCCTCACCCTCGCTCTCGCTCTCGCCCTCGCTCTCGCCCTCGCTCTCGTCCTCGCTTGCGGCCTGCTCGGGCTCCTGGTCGCCGGGTCCTTCATCGTCCGATTCAGAGTCTGACAAGACGACCGCGGCACGGGGCATGATTGATGCGCACGCACGAGCACTGCACTTGTCAAAGTGTTAATATCGATAAGTTGGCCCCGTTAGGCACTCTAGAGAGACCCCACCTCCTATGCTGCCGGGCAACAAGTACCAGCTTGTTGACGGGGGCCTCCTCTCGCGCGAGCCCGACTTTGTCGGCTCGACCGAGTGGTGGCAGTGGTATCGCGAGGCGTGCAATCAAAAAAATCCGTACCGCGCTGGGAGCGCCGAGGCGCGACTCTGGAAGCAGCGCGTCCAGACCAATCCCTTTCGCCGAGGCACCGCCGAGTGGTACCGCTGGCGCCGCGGCTGCTGCGCCTACGACGAGACGAGCGGTGAAGGCCTCCTCGAGCGCGAGCCCGTCTTCGTAGGCACCGAGGAGTGGTGGGACTGGTGGTACGCTGCCTGCAAGAAGCGCAATCCCTACGCGGTCAATACGCCGAATTGGCAAAAGTGGAAGACGCGCGTCGAGACCAATCCCTTTCCCATCGACAGCCAGCAGTGGCGCCGGTGGCGCGAGGGTTGCTGCGCGGTCCCGCCACCACCCGCGTTTCCGTGGCTGCAGTGCTGCGCCTTCCTGGCGCTCCTCGCCCTGATCGGCGGCAGCGTTGGGTTGGGGTGGTGGATCAGCTCGCGCCCATCAGTGCCAAACCCGCCCCCTTCGCCTCCGCTTCCACCCCAACCGCCCAGGGCACCGCCCTCCCCCATAACGCCACCTCCGCCCTCGCCGCCAAGCGTTCCGCCGCCGCTGGCGCCGCTGGCCTCGCGGCTCTGCGAACCGTCGCAGTACGCCTTCGCTGACATGAACCCGGACGCGCTGGTCTCGCATTCCTTCTGCCACAGCCTCCACACGCAGCTGCCAGCGATGCCGATGATCGTGCAGCACATGGCCGGGCACGAGCACGACGGCCTGGCCGGCGCGCGCGGCATCTGCTTCTTTATGCCGAGCACGAACACCCTCTACTTCACCGCCCTCGCGAATCCGGACACCGAGTATTGGTACGTGCACACCGCGTGCACCTCCTTTGTGCACAGCGACGACCAGGATGGGGGCTGCTTCTGTCCCGGAGGCGCGGGGGCCCAACCGCCCTCGGACCCGCCCACGCCCTCCGCGCCACCTCCGCCCCCACCATCGGACCCGCCGCCGCCGCCTCCGAGCACGCCGCCTCCGCCGCCGCCAAGCACGCCGCCGCCGCACGCTCCCCTGGTCGATCCGGCTGCGCCGCCTTTGCCCTCAACCCCGCCCGGCTCGCCGTCGTTGCCACCGCCCTCGCACCCGCCGCCCTCGGCGCCGACGCCCGATCACCCCCCGCCCCCCCCCCACCCC
>Ga0160423_10002784_pt1 | contig 14596 bp, 14 predicted proteins | sample CRUFie14St8metaG_FD_108191 | JGI IMG/M metagenome (GOLD analysis project Ga0160423, IMG submission 108191) | Marine microbial communities from the Costa Rica Dome - CRUD Field 142mm St8 metaG | ecosystem: Environmental > Aquatic > Marine > Oceanic > Photic zone | place: Costa Rica: the Eastern...
ATGTCGGCACAATTGATAATAAAGGCTATCTTCGGATAACTGACAGGAAAAAAGACATGATTATTGTCGGGGGTTTCAACGCCTACCCCGCAGAAATTGAAAAATGGCTGATGCAGCATCCTGACGTGATTGATGCTGCTGTTATTGGGATGGCGGATGACCGTCTTGGCGAAGTACCGCAAGCATTTATTATCGCCCGCACCCCAGACATTGAAACAGAAGCTCTGATGACGTGGATCAAGGAAAGAATTTCAAATTTCAAAGTACCGCGCAAAATAACCGTCCTTGAAAATTTGCCGCGAAACGCCTCTGGTAAAGTTCAGAAGTTTTTATTGGAAAAAATGTAGGTATTTGGAATATAAATTCTGCAAAAATGATATTTTTTGCAAATTTTAAGTAAAAATTCGTAAAAAACTGTTTTATTTTTACGCATATTTGATATTCTCATCATGATGATACAGATTTTATCGGAGGATGTTTAAAATGAGTCAAGCAGCTGTTGAAACCAACAATATGCCCAGCATAAATGTAACCCCTGTTTTGAGTCTAATTGAGAAGAATGCACCAGAGGGCAAAGAGAACAGGCAATTACCTGACAGCAGTATTGAAGCACTTCGTGAACAGGGCTTTTTCAGAATGCTTCTGCCCAAAAAATATGGTGGCTATGAATGCACACCTCAAGAATTCTTTCGTTCCGCAATAGATATTGCCGAGCGTGATATGAGTACAGCTTGGGCGGGGGGCATCATCGCCGTTCATGCTTATCAACTCGCCATTATGCCACCGCAAGCTGCTGAAGAGGTTTATGCTGATACACCTGACACTCTCATTTCATCCTCCTACAATCCAGCAGGCGCCAAAGTGAAAACTGTCGATGGTGGATTTGAACTCTCCGGACGCTGGGGGTGGAGTAGCGGTTCAGGCCATTGCTCGTGGACCTTACTAGGTGGTGTCATCACTGATCATCCGGACGGTATTCACTATCGGACATTCCTGCTCCCACGCAGTGATTACGAAATTGAAGAAACTTGGTTTCCTATGGGACTCCACGCTACGGGTTCTAATGACATTGTGATTGACGAGCCTGTCTTTGTACCCGAACACAGAACCCACATTCAAATGGATGGCTTTAACTGCGTTCACCATCAAGAAAACCAAATGTATTCAATCCCTTGGGCGCAACTTTTTATCCGTGTCGTATCCTCCCCTTCTATTGGGGCTGCAAAACATGCGCTTCGCCTTTTCATTGATAATGCAACATCGAGCTCCACTGACCCGACGCGCCTTGCCGGAGACCCGGATGTAACGGTTCGGGTGGCTAAAGCCGCAACACTGATTGACGAAACCGAAGCCATTATGTTCAGAAACTTTGACGAGATGCTCGACAAGGTGAATAAGGGTGAAGAAATTCCCATGATTGACCGCGTGAAATATCGTTATCAAGCCAGTCTCGTTATTGAACGTATGATGGAAGCAGTTGACCTGATTTTTGATGTTGCAGGTGGACGCAGTGTTTACGACGGGTCGCCTATTCAGTCCATATGGCATGACATCCATATCGCCCGCGCTCATGTTGCAAATAATCCAGTCGGTTTTGCCCGCAATTATGGTGGTATTCAACTATCTGGCGAGAGTACGGACTTGTTTGTCTAATGGCTGAATATCTCGCTAAACCGCCAGAGGGCCGTTTTGTCGAAGCCGGGCCTATCAAGATGCATATTCTTGAATATGGGAATCCTGAAAACCCCGCTGTGGTTTTTCTCCACGGATCAGGGCCTGGGAATTGTGGCTACGCAAACTTCAGCAAAAATGCACAAGAATTTGCTGATGCAGGTTTTTATGTTGTCCTTCCTGACCTTATCGGTTTCGGTTATACCGATAAGCCGATTGACCTTGGTGATTACACGCTTGATTTATTCTGTGACACTCTGAAAGCAGGATTAATCTCCCTCGGCATTTCTTCCTGTAGTTTTGTTGGCAATTCTCTGGGAGGTGGAATTGCAGTCCAGATCGCGCTGGATGACCCAGATTTTGTCAAAAAACTTATTATGATGGGTCCCGGCTGTATTGAAGAACAGCAGGATTATTTCACAATGCCCGGCATCTCGAAAATGGTTGATGCGCTAAAAGACGGACTTACTGAGGAAACACTCCAAAAAGTTTTGAGAAACTTTGTTTATGATGAGACGCTAATCACACCTGACCTGATTGCAATGCGTTGGTATATTGTGAAAGATCAACCAAAGGAAGTCATCACAACGATGAAGACGCCTAATCTTGGGCCGAGACTTCAGGAGTTGACCTGTCCAATCCTGACTTTCTGGGGAGCTGATGATTTGTTCATGCCACCCCAAGGGAAAGAGACCTGCCTAAGGGCAAATAATCAGTCGCGTCTCATTGAGGTAAATGCTTGTGGTCACTGGGTGATGATTGAACATCCGCGTATGTTTAACGCCACCGGCATTGACTTTTTGAAACATGGCTAGAAAATAAAAATTAAATAATCAATAGAGGGTATGAGATGGGAATTGAAAATCTAGGTTACATCAGATTGCAAGTGACTGACCCAAAAGCATGGGCAGATTTTGCAGTTGATGTTTTGGGTTTTGGCATTGCTGAACATGATGACGTAAATGGCTCGAAATATTTGCGAATGGATGACGCGCCCTTCCGTTATATTGTCGAACAAGGCAGCGAAGATAAATTTTTAGCAGGTGGCTTGCAACTTTCCTCTCCAGAGGCATATGCCGCATTGGTCGAGAAACTTCAGGGCGCGGGCATTCAAGTCGAGACAGGCTCAGAGGAAGAAGCCATTAGACGCGCCGTTACAGCTTTTTCATCTTGCTATGATCCATCTGGAAATCTCGTCGAGTTTTATTATGGGCGGCATGATGGCAGCCCCTTCACGCCCAATCATAACATCAAGGCCTTTATCACGGGTGAGATGGGGCTAGGACATCTGGTTATTCCCGCGCCTGAAAACGAGGCAACTGAAGAATTTTATACCTCCTTGTTTGGTTTTGGCATTAGTGACGACCTCACTCTGCCCCCACCTGCAGAAGGCGCACCAAACCAACGTGTTTTATTTTTACACGCCGACAATCCGCGTCATCACACACTTGGACTCTATAACTTCCCAAGCCCAACAGGTCTTATCCACCTCATGATTGAAGTCGGGTCGATTGACGAAGTCGGCTATTGCATGGATCGGGTCAAAAAGGCTGGATTACATATTTTTTCTGACCTTGGTCGTCACTCTAACGATGAAATGGTATCATTCTATTTCTTTGCACCCGGCGGTATGGGGCTGGAATATGGCTATGACGGCAAGCAAATTGCCGACTGGTCACAATACACGCCGACAAAAACAACCTCTGGAGATTATTGGGGACATGAATATGATTTCCCACAGATTGGTGAGTAATCAACCAATTAAATTCAGTTTCCTGATAACCTCAAAAATTGAAGGTATTTAGAATATCGGAAAGGGTCAAAATATGATCAATATTGACGAAAATGGAACCGTTCCACGCGAAGAAAAAGAAGTCGTTTACGAAGAAGAAAATCCGATACTTTACGAGGTCGTGGATAAAGTCGCTTATATAACACTGAACCGACCGACCTATCATAACAGTCAGAACAGCCAGATGCTTTATGCGCTAGATGACGCTTTTTATAAAGCAGTTGGCGATGATGGTGTGAAGGTGATTGTGTTGAAAGGCAATGGTAAGCATTTTTCCGCCGGTCACGATATCGGAACCCCAGGCAGAGATTTTACTATTGGTCGTGAAGACCGCCGTACCATGATTTATAATCACGACAACAAGCCGGGTGCTGAAAAAGCATTTATTCGTGAATATGAAGTTTATCTTGGGTTCTGCAACCGTTGGCGTGACATTCCAAAACCTACGATTGCTCAGGTGCATGGCGGATGTATAGCTGGCGGTCTGATGCTCGCTTGGGTATGTGACTTAATCATCGCCTCCGATACAGCTTTCTTCCAAGACCCGGTTGTCCAAATGGGTTTTCCCGGGGTTGAGTATTTCGCACACCCCTATGAGTTAAATGTTCGTATGGCGAAAGAATTTTTGCTTCTCGGTGAACGCTGGTCTGCTGACCGCGCTTTGTCTGCGGGTATGATTAACCGCGTCGTGCCGGTTGATGAACTGGAGTCGAATGTCACTGAGACAGCTTTGAAGATTGCTTCCCAGCCACGCCTTGCCGCCCTGCTGGTAAAGCAAGCTTGTAACCATGTTGAAAATCTTCAGAACAAGAAAAATGCTATGGATGGCATTTACGCAATGCATCACTTTGCTCATGCTCAAAACAGCATTGTAACTGGAGATTATATCGCAGGTTTTGATGGCAAAAAAATGGCCAAGTCAAATAAGAAAAAAGAGCAAGATTAATTTCATGTCCCTCGAAACGCGTCTCACAAAAACTCTCGGTTGCCAAGCGCCCGTCATCCAAACGGCGATGGGTTGGGTTGCAACCTCTCAGCTGGTAAAAGCTTCTATTCGCGGCGGCGGATTCGGTTTTCTCGCTGCTGCCGTAATGAGTGCCGAAGAGTGTGAGGCCGAAATTAAATCAATTAAGCAATCGGGTGATTACCCGTTTGGCGTGAACTTTCATTCCTTTCAAAAGGATGTCGATAAAATCGTCGATATGTGTATTGATTATAAAGTCGCCGCAATTTCATATGGGCGCGCTCCTTCTGCTAAAGTCATTGACCGTGTCAAAGCCGCTGGCATTAAATGCGTGCCGACAATTGGTGCTGGGAAACATGCCCCAAAGGCTGTTGAGATGGGGGCTGATGTTCTGGTTTGCCAAGGGCAAGAGGGCGGTGGACATACCGGCTACACACCCACATGGCTTTTGTTGGCGCAAGTGTTGGATTACAAACTTGACGTTCCTGTAGTCGCCTGCGGTGGTTTCAGAGATGGACGCGGTCTTGCGGCGGCATTGGCTTTTGGCGCCGATGGGATTGCAATGGGTACGCGCTTTATGATGAGCGCGGAAAGTCCCGTACCCCAAGCCACAAAGCAGGCTTATCTTGATGCTGAGGTCACAAAAATACCCGTCTCAACAAAACTTGATGGCCTCCCCCAACGCATGGTCATGAACCCAACCTTACAAGACCTTGAAAATGCATCGTCGCTGGGCATGCTGTTCCGCGCTATAGTCAACGGTTTTAGATTCAAAGCTCAATCAGAAATGAGCATGCTTGAGACCGTCAAAACAGCCTGGAAAATGGCATCCGGAACGGACTTAACTCTCGGACAGACTCTCATGGCGGCGAATGCGCCGATAATTATTCAAAAGGCCATGGTTGACGGCAACCCCGATAAGGGCGTGCTCCCCAGCGGCCAAGTTGCCGGATTGATTAACGACCTTCCCGGCGCAGGCGACATTATTGATACCATCATCACTGATGCTCAAGAACGTCTCCAAAACACAAAGAGTGGAAATTAAATCATGCCGATTAATATAAATGTTGCCGATAATATTGCCGAGTTGGTTCTTGATCATCCGCCTGTTAACGCGTTTAACAGCCAAACATGGAACGAATTACCTACCATTATCACCGATTTAGGGAAGCGGCAGGATGTTCGGGTTCTTCTTATCCGAGCTGAAGGCAAAGGCTTTTGCGCTGGGGTTGATATTAAAGAATTAGCGGCAAACAGCGCGGCGATTGTTGAGGTCAATAAAGGGAATTACGAAACCTTCAAAGCCATTCATCACTGTGAGATTCCTGTCATTTCTGCGCCTCATGGATTTGTGATTGGCGGCGGCATTGGTATGTGCGGCGCATCAGATATTGTCATTGCATCAGAGGATTGTTTTTTCTCATTGCCAGAAATTGATCGTGGCGCGATGGGCGGTGCAGCACATTTACAAAGAATGATTCCGCTAATGAAAGTGCGCGCGGCATTCTTAACAGGTGGGCAGATCACAGCTCAAGAAATGCATCGCCTTGGCGGAATTGAAAATGTTGTGCCACGCGAGGAACTCGAAAATGAAGCCCGCAAACTCGCTACTGTTATCGCGGGCAAAAGTCGTGATGCGCTGAGAATTGCTAAACAGGCATTAAACGGCATTGAACCTTTTGACGTAGATGCGTCCTATCGCTGGGAACAGGGCTTTACCTTTGAAATGTATATGCATGAGGACAGCCAGAAATCACGCGATGCTTTTGTAGAAACGGGTAAAGCTGCCGATTTTGGGGATGCTTGATGGAAGCCGTATTTTCAGATGAGCAAAATCAATTTCGGCAGGAAGTGCGGGACTGGTTAAACGCCAATGTCCCAAGTGAACGCCTACCCTCTCTTGATACCCAGGAAGGTTTTGACCTTCACCGTGAATGGGAGAGAAAGCTCCATGCGGGAAATTGGGGCATGGTCACATGGCCTGAGGAATTTGGTGGGCGTGGATGTAGCCTAACGGATTGGCTGATTTTTGAAGAAGAATATTATCGCGCCGACGCCCCTTTGCGTGTGAGTCAGAATGGTATCTTCCTTCTTGGCCCGACCATTATGGAATATGGCACTGACGAACAAAAAGAACGCTTCCTCAAGCCTATGGCGGCTGGTGATGAAATCTGGGCACAGGCTTGGTCCGAACCCGGCGCAGGCAGCGATATGGCAGCTATTCGGAGTAAAGCTGTGCGTGATGGTGACGCGTATGTAATTACAGGGCAGAAAATTTGGTCATCTCGTGCCGTTTTTGCCGACTGGTGTTTTGGTTTATTTAGAACCGACCCTGAAAGTAGCCGACATCACGGCCTCTCTAAGATACTTGTGCCCCTTGATAGTCCCGGTTTAACCGTCCGCCCGATTGCTCAACTAGATGGAGATCCAGGTTTCGCCGAACTATTTTTTGATGAAGTCCGTGTCCCTGTCGATAATCTTCTTGGCCCCGAACATGGTGGTTGGGGTGTCGCAATGGCGACAGCAGGTTTTGAAAGAGGTCTGTTGCTTCGTTCCCCCGCACGTTTTCAGGCTGCCGCCGCCAGGTTGGTAAAGCTGTATAAGCAAAATGCTAATCGCCTCTCCTCAGGTATTAAAGAACAAGTGCTACAGGCGTGGGGCGATACAGAAAGATTTACCGCGGCCACTTATGCGCTCGTCGCACAAGTTGACAGCGGCGCCTCCATATCCTCCGAGGCTAGCGCGAACAAAATCTTTTGGTCTGAAATGGATCGCGCGATGCATCGCACTGCCATGACCATAATGGGCATGCACGCCGAACTGGAAGAAGGCGAAGGAGCGATAGAGAATGGCAGGTGGCTGGATGGTTATATGTTTAGCCTAGCCGGGCCTATCTATGCCGGAACAAATGAAATTCAACGTAATATTCTTGCCGAGCGTGTTCTCGGTCTCCCACGACAATAAGGGAAACGGCATGAATTTGATCTACACATCAGACCAAAAGGAACTTATCGACGCGGCGGATGGTTTTTTCGCAGGCGAGCATACAGTTGAATATATGCGTCACCTTTTGGAGTCAGATACTGATGATACCCCCCCTTCATTATGGGACAATTTTTCTGAGCTTGGCCTGCTTGGGCTTCTGGCACCAGAAGAAAAAAATGGACTGGCGCAGGATTTTTCTGTCATGGCAGGTATTGCCGAAATGGCTGGCAATGCTGCCCTGACCGAACCCTTGATCGAAATAGCAGGCATCAGCGTGCCGGTTCTTGACGAGATGGGGGCAGCTGACGAATTAAATGCCGTGATTGCCGGGGATTTGAAAGTCCTACCTGTATGCGGACTATCCGGCATGGTTAGCCATGCGGATTTGGCGGATATATTTCTCATCGGTGAAGGCGGTAAGGCGCGTTTGATTGATAAAAACGATGTCACCCTCACGCCATTAAAATCTATCGACCCGTTGCGTAAGCTTTATAAAATTTCAAAACCCGGCGACGGTCTGGACATGATTGACCAGCGCGGCACGATACTCAACGCATCCTTCCTTTGCGGTCTATCCAAGAGGATGGTCGCCCTATCGGTTGACTACGCTAAAGACCGCGAACAATTCGGCAAGCAAATAGGGTCCTTTCAGGCAATTAAACATCAATTGGCAAATGTACACACACAAATCGAATTCACACGTCCGATTGTCCAACTCGCTGCCACACAAATGGGACGCTGTGTCCATCAGGCGAAAGTATCATCAATTGACACGGCCATGCTTGCTGCAGAAACAGCCATTCAAGTTCATGGCGGTATGGGTTATACATTTGAAGTCAGTCTACACATGTTCATGAAACGCGTTTGGGCTCTTTGCGGTGAATGGGGAGACCGCAGTCATCATATAAATATTCTCGAAACCATGATTTTAGCCGATGATGCTGAACTAGGGCCGGGTACAACTTTCAATTACTAAGGAGAAGATTATGGGCGAAGCTTACATTATTGATGCAATCCGAACACCGACCGGCAGACGTAAAGGTACGCTGGCAGAAGTGCATGCTGCTGACTTGGGCGCTTTCATTCTGAGCACATTGGTTGATAGACATGATATTCCTGCGGAGGATTATGATGATGTTATCTTTGGTTGTGTTGACGCAGTTGGGCCTCTGGCAGGAAATATTGCTCGGACATGCTGGCTGACCGCCGGATTCCCCGAAGCCATTCCAGGTGTGAGCGTTGACCGTCAATGCGGATCGTCACAACAAGCCGTTCATTTTGCCGCTCAAGGTATCATGGCGGGTGTTCAAGATCTTGTTATTGCAGGTGGCGTACAAACCATGACAAAAATTCCGATCGGTTCGGCCATGCTTCTCGCCCAGCCGCTTGGCTTTAACGATCCGTTCTCAGGCTCAGAAGGCTGGGTCAAAAGATATGGCAACGAACCTGTCTCACAATTCCATGGCGCAGAATTGATGGCCGAAAAATGGGGTATTTCCAGAAAAGAAATGGAAGAATACGCCCTCGCCAGTCACCAAAGAGCCGCAGCCGCGATTGATGCGGGCAAATTTGATAATGAAGTCGTGCCGTTTAACGGTCTCGAAATGGACGAGACAGTCAGACGCGATACGACAATGGAAAAAATGGCGACTCTTGAAACGCTTAAAGAAGGCGGAAAAATTCATGCGGGCATTTCCAGCCAGACATCAGATGCATCATCAGCCATGCTTTTAGCCTCTGAAGATGCGGTCAAGAAATATAACCTGAAACCCCGCGCAAGAGTTCATCACATGAGTGTTCGCGGCGATGATCCGATTTTCATGCTCACAGCCCCTATTCCAGCTACGGAATATGCGCTCAAGAAAACCGGCATGTCACTTGACGATATTGATTGTGTCGAAATTAACGAAGCCTTTGCTCCCGTGCCAATGGCATGGCTGAAAGAAACCGGCTATCCGCATGAAAAAACCAATGTGAATGGCGGCGCAATTGCACTGGGTCACCCACTTGGCGCGACAGGCACAAAACTTATGTCGACTTTACTGAACGAGCTGGAGCATTCTGGCGGACGTTATGGTTTGCAAACCATGTGTGAAGGTGGCGGTTTAGCTAATGTAACAATAATAGAAAGGCTTTAACTATGGGCTTGTGTGATAACCGAACAATAATAATAACCGGTGCTGGCGGCGGTCTTGGCCGCGCCTATGCAATCGCGCTAGGGGCAGCGGGGGGCAATGTTGTTGTCAATGACATCAACCCCGATACCGCTGCTGAAACTGTCAAAATTATCAATGATGCAGGTGGTCAGGCGATTGTTAATCTTGACGACATCACGGATTACGCCTCTGCAGGCAAAATTTTGACCACCACGATTGAACACTTTGGCGATGTGCATGCCGTTGTCAATAATGCAGGTAACAACCGAGACCGCATGTTTACATCGCTCACTGAAGACGACTGGGACGATGTAATCCGCGTGCATCTGAAAGGGCATTTTTGCCTGTCATCCCATGCTGCGAAATATTGGCGTGAAAAATCCAAAAATGGAGAAAACCCAGATGCACGGATCATCAACACAAGTTCCGGCGCTGGGCTTCAAGGCTCTGTTGGGCAGACCAACTATGCAGCCGCAAAGGGGGGAATTTTAACACTCACCCTCAACCAATCTGCTGAACTGGCACGTTATGGCATCACCGCAAACTCTGTTGCGCCGCAAGGCCGCACCGGCATGACGGAGGAAGTCTTTGCCGATATGATGAAAGTGCCAGAAGACGGCAGCTTCGACAAATTCGACCCTGCAAATGTTGCGCCGCTAATTGTCTATCTGTGTAGCCCGGCCTCAGCTGATATTAACGGTTATTGCTTTGAGGCTTTTGGCGGCAAGCTATCTATTGCCGATGGCTACAAAACTGGCCCGATTAAAGACAAAGAAGCACGTTATGAGCCAGGAGAAATCGAGGCGGTTATCCACGAATTAATTGATATTTCACCACCAGCTCAAAAGGTTTACGGGAGCTAAAATCTATGCCGCCATTTCCATTCCAAGAAGATCACGAGATGATCAGGGAAGCCGTTAAAGGCTGGTTGTCTGATTGGGAAGATGGCGGCAAGACATTGCATCGTGTTGCAAAAGACGGTCACGGTTTTGACCGTGCCGCTTGGGATGGCTTTGCCCGAGATCAAGGTATGGCGGGCATAAGTATCGCCGAACAATATGGTGGTGCAGGTATGGGGCTTTTGGGGCGAACCGTGATTATGGAAGAAACCGGATACACACTTTTCAGCGCTCCTTTCTTTTCAACCTGCGTTTTGGCGGCAGATATAATTGAAGCCTTTGCGAGTGAAGACGATAAAGCAGATTTGCTAAATAAAATCGCCAGTGGTGATATTATTATTTCCGCACTCGATGGGCGGGGTAAATTATCTCTTGAAGACAATAAATTAAACGGCACCATCTCTCCGGCAACAGATGCCGTTCATGCCGACCTCATTTTGGTCGCAACACAAAACAAAGACAATGACATCGTGCTGACGGGCTATAGTCCGAATACTGCAGGATTAAGCGTCACGCCTTATGCCTCAATAGATCCAACCCGAAGTCAGGCAAAAGTATCATTTGATAATGTTTCACTCTCTGACGGACAGGCGATTGGAAAAACAGACGAGACTGCTTTTTCACAAACACTCCAGATCGCCTATGGCGCGCTCGCAGCTGAATGTGTCGGCGGCGGACAAAAGTGTTTAGATATGACACTAGATTACGCCAATCAGCGCGTTCAATTTGGTAGACAAATCGGTAGCTTCCAATCTGTAAAACATAAATGTGCAGATATGTTCATTGCTCTGGAAAGCGCTCGATCAGCATCATATTTCGCTGCATCTCCCGACTTGGATGGTGATCGCACAGCAAAATTTGAAGCTGCCTTAATTGCTAAAAACTATGCCTCTGAAGCTTTTTTTAAAATAGCAGGCGATGCCATCCAGATGCATGGCGGCATAGGGTTCACATGGGAATACCCCCTACACTACTTTTTCAAACGCGCCCGTAGCAACCGCGCCCTCTTCACCTCATCAGAAGACGGCTTTCAAATGCTAGCAGACCAAATCGGTCTTAAATCAAATACATCAGCAATAATGGGAAAATGACATGAGCATTCGCGAAGAACTCAACCAATGGATGTTGGAGAATTTAACCGGTGAATTTGAACAAATCAGATGGCGTGGTGGCCCCGGTGATGAGGACTCCTCACCGGAATTAAGACGCGCATGGGAACAAAAATTTGGAGAGGCTGGATGGATTGGCCTACAATGGCCCAAAGAATATGGCGGACGCGATTTAAGCCTAATGGACTTTGTCGAGTTTAACGAGGAATATGCGCGTCATGGCGGACCGGGACGTGCAGGCCATATTGGTGAAACATTAATGGCACCAACTATTTTGGCTTATGGAACGCAAGCACAAAAAGAGCGCTTCCTCCCCGGCATTAAAAACGGCACCGAATTGTGGTGTCAGGGTTATTCTGAACCAAATGCGGGGTCTGACCTTTCCAACATCAAGACGAAAGCACGTCTTGTTGATGGTCACTGGGTGATTGACGGGCAGAAAATTTGGACTTCGCTTGCGCATGAGACTGACTGGATTTTTGTTCTTGCGCGTGCTGAAGAAGGTACGAAAGGTCGCGACGGTCTGGTCTTCTTATTGGTTGAGCTTGACCAGCCGGGTATAGATATTCGTCCCATTCACCAGATTAGCGGCACAGCGGAATTTAACGAAGTTTATTTCACGGAAGCCAAAACAGAGGCCGATAATATAATTGGAGAGGTCGGTGAAGGCTGGAAGATTGCCATGGCACTACTGGGCTTTGAGCGCGGCGCATCAACCCTCGGTCAACAAATGATGTTCCAAAATGAGCTGAACCTCATTATCAAAACTGCCAACAAAAACGGGCGGGCAAATGATCCCTCTCTTCGCCGACGTATTGCCGAAGCGCATGCCGGTCTGAAGGTAATGCGCTTTAACGCTCTCCGCATGTTAAATGGCACACAAGATGGGAGTACCAGCAAGGAAGGTTATATCTCAAAAATCTTTTGGGCGACCTGGCACCGCGATTTAGGTGAACTGGCTATGGATGTTATCGGTGCAGATGCCGAAATTATTGAAGATGAACTTTCGCCTTTGCAAAAGCTATTCCTGTTTTCCCGTGCAGACACGATTTATGCAGGCACCAACCAAATTCAGCGCAATATAATTTCAGAACGCGCACTAGGCATGCCAAAAGAACCAAGAGGCAATACAAATGGTTGATTTGAAACTCCCGCCTACTTACGTCGAAGGGCATAATCTTCTTGCTGGAAAAACAGTTGTTATTACCGCCGCGGCAGGAACTGGCATTGGCTTTGCTGCTGCACGCAAATGCATTGAGGAAGGCGCAACTGTTTTCATTTCCGACATACATGAAGGACGACTTTCTGATGCCGCAGAAAGACTAGAAGCAGTCACCGGGCAAAAGCCCGATACAGCTTTATGTAATGTCACAATCCAAGATGATGTTGATGCTCTTTTTGCTGCTGCAAAGCAATCACTCGGCCGTATTGATATTGTCATCAACAATGCAGGTCTTGGTGGCACTGCAGACATCATTGATATGACAGACGACCAGTGGTCCATTGTTCTTGATGTGACATTAAATGGTTGCTTTAGAATTAACCGCGCAGCAATGCAGATTATGAAAGAACAGCAGCAGGGTGTAATTGTGAATAATGCCTCAGTGCTTGGGTGGCGCGCACAAAAGGGACAGGCGCATTATGCCGCCGCGAAAGCTGGTGTGATGGCCCTGACGCGCTGTGCCGCAATTGAAGGCACTGAATTCGGTGTACGGGTCAATGCGGTCGCACCCAGCCTTGCGATTCATGAATTTCTCCACAAAGTAACAACCAAAGAATTACTTGCTGAACTTGAAGCAAAAGAAGCTTTCGGGCGTGGTAGTGAAGTATGGGAACAGGCTAATATTATGGTTTTCTTAGCCAGTGACTATTCATCATATCTCACGGGTGAAGTTATCTCATCTTCCAGCCAGCACGCATAAAGGATAAAAATGGTTAAACAATATGAAACACCTGCAAATCTTCTTGGTCAGGAGGGCGTAAAGCTCGGACCTACCGACTGGGTGGAAATGAAACAAGATCGCGTAAACATGTTTGCGGACGCCACCGACGACCATCAATGGATACATGTAGATGAGGCGAAAGCAAAGGACGGCCCGTTTGGTGGCACTATTGCTCACGGTTATCTAACACTATCACTCGCCAATAAATTTTTACCTCAACTGATAGAAGTTAAGCAGATGTCGATGGGGGTGAACTATGGTGTCGGTATGGCGCGGTTTCCGAATGCTGTTAAAGTCGGCGCACGTATTCGTGCAACGGGGGAGTTTATCTCTGTTGAAGAAATGAAGGGTGGTATTCAATCTACCTTACGCATCACAATCGAGATTGATGGCGAGGAACGCCCTGCATGTGTCGTGGATACAATTAGCAGATACTATCCATAATAAAAATTTAATCAGGGGACGTAGGAGGGATTTATGTCTAGTGGTTTAAGAAAAGTCATCTTAAGTATGTCAGTGGTCATCATAGCTCTGATAGGTGGCTGGTTTACATTCAGCTTTTTAGCAGAAAACGGCCATTTAGGTAGCGAACGCGATCGCGGGATTATTCAAGGCGCAGCCATTCCGGATGATATAGTGCTGGCGCGCCAGACTGCGGAATCTTCAGTTGCCCCTACCCCCGACAGAAAGCAAATCATGTTTGGTGATTTGCATGTGCATACGACTTATTCAACCGATGCGTTTTTATGGTCTCTCCCGCTCTATCAAGGCAAGGGGCTTCACCCACTTGCTGATGCTTGCGATTATGCGCGCTATTGCTCTGCTTTGGATTTTTGGGCCATTACCGACCACGCAGAAGCCTCAATACCTAAGCGTTGGGAAAATGCAAAGCAAAGTATTCGGGAATGTCAGGCCAAGTCAAATGATCAGTCTAACCCTGATATGGTGTCTATTATTGGTTTTGAATGGACGCAAGTGGGCATCACGCCTGAAACTCACTATGGTCATAAAAATGTAATTTTTAAGGGGCTAGATGATAAAGACGTTCCTGTCAGAACAATTGCCGCAGCTGGCATC
>Ga0160423_10002786_pt1 | contig 14592 bp, 11 predicted proteins | sample CRUFie14St8metaG_FD_108191 | JGI IMG/M metagenome (GOLD analysis project Ga0160423, IMG submission 108191) | Marine microbial communities from the Costa Rica Dome - CRUD Field 142mm St8 metaG | ecosystem: Environmental > Aquatic > Marine > Oceanic > Photic zone | place: Costa Rica: the Eastern...
AGTTTAGGTCGGTAAACATTTCCACGTTCACGGCTGCGGGCCTCGTCCCGTCCTCGTCCTCCCCGTCAACCAAGACCTGCGACCTGACGAACGGCTCAAGCGATCCCTTCTTGTGGTCCGAAACGAAGGTCACCACGTCTTCCGCGGACGGCAGCTTGCCGTGCCGCCAGGGTTTCCGGCCCCCAAGGGCGTAGTACAGCTTGGCCCTGGTGTCGAAGAGCACGATTGCTGGGAAGTGGCTCAGTTCAAGCATGGCAGCGAGGGATCCCCTCCACACGGGTTGGGTGTACGGCACGTGGATGAAGTTGTACACTCGTTCCGGGACCGCCGCACCGAGGCCTCCCGACGGCGCCCCGGACGACGATGACGACGACGGTGGGTCCTCCGCCGCCGTCGTGTTTGACTCGTCCCCGAGACCGCCCCCCTCCTCCTCCTCCTCCGCGGCCTCCACCTCGCACCCGTGGTCCCCCGCCCCGGAGCACGCGGCCATCGTGGCCGCCTCCCTCGTCACCCCGCCCACCCTCGCCGCCGCCTCGTCGAAGGAAGCGTACATTTGGGTGCGCTTGGCCTCCCTCTCCGAGGCCTGGTCCGACTGGAGGAGCACCACAGAAATCTCGTACTCGTTCTCCAACGCCTCCTGCCCTGCATTGCCATTGCCATTGGCATTGTCGTTGCCCGCCCCTCCCCTCGCGATCAGCTCGTTGTTCTTCCGCTTCAGCCGTACCTCCTGCCGCAACGCCCACCTCGCCTGCCTCGTCGTCTGCTCGGTCAGGTGCTGCCAGAACTGTTGGTCAGAAAACGTGCTGACCGGAGACTTGGCGGAGGACAAAAAGTGGCGAAGCCATAGCAAAAGGTCGCACCCGCAGGAGGGTGTGTACACGTCCAAAGGCCCCCCCTTGGCGCCCTTCAAGGCGACGATGGCGTAGTCCGCGCCGGAATCCTCGATGGCCGCGACTGCGTCCGGCGGCAGGACGGAGAGTTCCATGGCCTCCGAGAACTGAACGACCTGCCCCAGCAGGTTCTTGTGCCCGAGCTCGGCAAAGTTGCGGTAGGCGGCGTCCCTGCGGGCCGCGCCCTCCACCGCCGTGGCCATGGCGGCCGCGGGACCCCCCCCGCCGCCGCTGCCCAAGAGCCTCTCCAGCCTTCGCAGCTTCCCCAGGTGTTCCTCCGCGTCCTCCGCCGGATCCGCGCCCTCCAAGTAATCGTCAATGTAATCGTCCACGTTCTCGGCCGCCTCGGGGTTCTCCGCCAGCGCAGCCCGCAGCCTCCTCCGAAGCCGCACCTCCTCCGACTCGTCCTCGGCCGTGCCATCCGTGGCGTTCACGAACGCGATTACGAAATCGTGCTCGCGCAAGCGCGATTCGAGGTCCGCCCTCGAGGCAAGCCGCCTCAGGGGAACGTCCCCGTCCGCCATGCCGCCGATAGTCCGTAGCGCCGACGCGTAACCCTCCGCCGTGTCCCTCTGGGAGAAGACGTACGGGCTTCCGTCCCTGCGCGGCGAGAGGTGGTGGTTCATGGAGAGAAGGACAAGAGGGGTCAGGTCGAGGTTTGGGCCGAGGAGGCGAGGCTGCAAGCGCAATAGGTCATGGTCGGGGAGGAGGGTGTGGGCAGCCTCACCTGAAGTAGAAGAAGGCCGGGAGCTCCATCTGCAAGTGAAACTTCTGCTTCAGGGAGGGCAAGTCCTTGAAGGTGGTGTCCAACCGGAGCAGCGTCAGGTTCACCAGATGGTCCGCACCTGGTCCAGACACTAGCCCCTCCATCGCCGACTCCACTCCTTTGGCCATCATGTCAGCGTACCCGTCCCACCTCGTCGCGAAGAGGGCGAGCGTGTGATTCTTCTTCCTCTCCAGCGTCCGGGAGGCCCACGTGCGCGACGTGCGCTTGAACTTTGGCCTCTGAATGCTGTTGGGAAGTTTGATGGCACTCGGCCGCTGGAGCCGAGGGGCCTTCGCCACTTTTGGTTCTGCTAGTGCGGACGACGAGGACGCGAGCATGGCGATCAAGGTCAAGACGAGGAGGGAAGCCGATGCGGCCGACCCTGCCGGGGACGTCCATCGCCGGACGCCGCGACCCGACATCGTGACTTCGCGGCGCCGTTCGCCCGTCCAGGCGCGGGACTCCTGCCGTTGCCGATGACCGAGCGAGCCCCCGCGCAGCTGCTGCCGACGCGATGCGATTTTACGATTTCGCAAAATTCATTTGTTTTCTGAACAACCGTTTCATGTCATCTTTTTTCCATCTTTCCCAGAGTTTTTTCAAACCAGGAGCGCCCGGGCCGCGGGGGGGAGGAGTGGAGTGAGCAAGGGGCTCTCCCTCTCGGCCATGGCGTCCTCCGGAGCGGCGCTTGTGGGGACTCGGTCCCGATGTCAAGCCCTAGGAGCCCCAATGGCGCTTTGCCTCTTCCTGCTGGCGGTCTTGGGGACGTGCCGCGCCCAGACGACCACCGTCCAGACCACGACGCTCTTCCAGGACACGAACTGGGAGAGGATGGCTCCGGCGTCAACGAGCCCCGGGCGTCGTTACGGCGCCGCCTCGCTGTCCATGGGGTCGCCAAAAGGTCTCTTGCTCTTCGGCGGCGTCGACGAACACGGCCTCGTCTTGGGAGACACGTGGCAATACTTCTCGGACCAAAACCGTTGGGTGGAGCTAAAACTAGGCTCGGACGAGTGCTGCGGGAAGAACTGCACTGTTGGGGTGCCATGCCCGCGCGCTTACTCCACTCTTCACCAGGTCGGCACCAGGGCCCTCCTCTTCGGTGGGTCTTGTGACCTCACAGGGGGCCAGGCGCACTTGGAGAGGGAGCTCCTGGAGACGGTTACGCCCTGCGAGGACGTACTGTGGGAGTTCGACCTGCTGAACAACAAGTGGCGCAGGGTGTACCCGGAAGGGTACCAGGGCGCGACGGAGCCGCCGCCGAGGACGGCGCACGCCGCCGTGTCGCGGCACCAGAGCCTCTTCGTCTACGGAGGCCGCACTGGCACCAATTGGGCCGCGGACCAGAGCCAGGACGAGAGGGGGCTGTGGGAGTACCGGTGGGATCTCAACAAGTGGTACAGGCTCGACCCTCAGGGCGAGATGCTCAGGAACGGGATGGTGCTCGACTCGCTCACGTTCTCGCCGCAGAAGAGATATGGCCATGCCGCGGTGCTCCACCAGTACCAGCAGAAGACGAGGATCCTGTTCCACGGCGGATTCAGGCTGGTCGATACGACCGGAAAGGTTAAGGTCACCAGCGACATCTTAGAGTGGGACATCGCCGAGGCGACGTGGCGGAAGTGGGACCTCCAGGTGGGTGGCAAAATGAGCGGAAGAATTGCGACGAGTGTGATTCTGACACGCGAACACACACACACACACGCATGCACTCTCTCTCTCTCTCTCTCTCTCTCTCTCTCTCTCTGCAGTACTCTCCCTTCCGGGCCTTCCACACGGCGCACTTGTATTCCCCATCCTCCGCCATGAGCCAGGGCACCGGGTACCTCGTCATGTGCTTCGGCTACGGCCACGACAAGCCCAACACTGTGACGGTAGACGACGTGGTGAGCTCGGACACGGATGTGGTCAGGGGCGTCGACATTCACGTCTTTGACGACAACTCCGCTACCGCGCCGGACTTTTTGACCTACGAGGTCCTTGGGGGGCTCAAGCCGGCGGCCAGGAGGGCAAGTGGCGCGGCCTTCACCTCTGACGGCACCTTGATGGCCGCCGGGGGTTATTCGGATGACCAGGGCAGGGCTGTCTCCAACGCCTACTGGAAGCTCCACTTGAAGGGGCAGCTGTACGACCAGGGTTCCCTTGTCGTGCCAGTGGAGGTGGAGGAGGCCGGGTGCGAAGAAATTATCGTGATGTCTGGCGAGGTCGAGATCGCGTCGTGGGTCCTGGGAACCACCCCACTGCCCGCCACGCTGAGCATTCCATCGGGAGCCGACATTGTGGCCCTCGCGTTTCAGAAAGGAATCATCGTGGCATCAGAAGCCCTCACCATTGTCCCGCAAGAGACCAAGACACTGCAGCTCGTTTACCTGGAGAGGCAGCAAGTCGCGTTGCGCCTGCTGAGGGAGGACGCTGCCTCCGCGCTGCCGCTGGCCTCCGTCTCTGTGGAGGTCTTCGACGTGAGGAGAAAGGTCTGGCATTCGGTGTCCGAGGGATCCACCGACCTCGAGGGGCAGTTTCGCGCGGATCTCGTGCCCGTGAGAGGGCTGTACGAGGGCCTTCTCGCGCCCTACGCCACGAGCTACGAGACCTCGTACCGAATTCGTGCCACGGTGGCATCCAACTCCACCACAGGCGCCCCAACAGTCATCGTCAACAACGAGCTGATCGAGGTCAGGCCGGGCCAGGACACGGAAAAGTCATACGTGTCCGAGGAGGACACCCTCCCGGAGAGGACAGAGATCGCCCTGCCCCTGCCGGACTTGAACAGCACCGCCACCAACTCGACCAAGGTGGTGGTGGTCACAAACACGGAGGTCGAGTCCAGGATCTTTCCCCTCCAGTACGGTTACTTTGCGACCACCATGCACCCGCTCGGGGCCAGACAGGAGTTCAAGCTCGTGGTAGATGCCGACAGCGGCGCCCCCATCGGCCTCTTTGCCTCCCTGTCCGATCAGACGCTCTTTCCAACGGCCGCGGGCGCTGAGTGGGTCGGCAACTGCCAAGGGAGCCTCTGCACCTTAACTTTCGCGACCTGGCCTGCCGGAGGGGGCGGGGGGCGGCAACTGGCTCTCGGGGTCGTGACGAATGCCACGTCGGCCGCTTCCTTCTCGCTCAGGATTCGCGCGGAGATCGTGGAGAAGCCGGAGGAGATCCCTCCGCCGCCGCCAGCCTTGTCTCAAAAGCAAAAGCAACAAATCTCGATCGATCTGGAGATGATTCTTGGCATCGTGGGCGGATCCGTCGGGTCCGCGTTGGCCGTCCTGGCGGCCGCGAAGGCGTACCAGCGCCGGAAGAGGCGTCAGGCCGTGCTTCCCAAGTCGGCGGAGCCTGCAAAGCTGGGGGCTTCCTCGGATGTGGAGGCCGGCAAGGGGAGGGAGGGGGGCTGGGACGATGTCATGTCGACCCGAAACAAGGACGCTTCCGCGGACCTCTTCGAGGACTTTGGGGAGCTCGCGAGCGAGTACCAGCGCTGGATGACCCAGGGAGACGGGCCCGCCGCCGAGACCGCAGCCATGGCGGCCGGCGGCGGCAGGGATGGCAAGCTCGCCGCCCTGCAGAAGCTCTCCGTCAAGTACGAGGCTTTGGAAGAGGGGAAGAAGCAGCTCGAGGGCCTGCCGCTTGCGCAGCTGAGCCAGATCGCACTAGAGACGAAGAAGAAGCCCTTTGGGTTGGCAAAGGCAAAGAAGAGCGAGAACGGGCTCGTGGTTCCCCGTGCTCCCGCGGGAATTTTGCCGCCTCAGACGACTTTTCCCGGGCCGCCCTCCGTCGACAGCCCCGTGGGGTACGATCTGACGCCCCACAAGAGGCCCAACCCAGCGCAGCGCGACCCGAGGCTGACGAACAAGGAGAACCTCGAGGTCGAGTCCCAATTTCTGGCACAGGTGAGTGAGAGAGGGTCTTTTCTTATCCGGAAAAACGACACAACAAAAAAAAGCAAGAATCCAAAACCACTACTCGCCGGGCGACTGACACACCAACCTCTCTCTCCGTCCAAGATCGCCGCGGACGGCGGGATCAGTGCCAGGGACACGGAGGCCGGGGACGCCGAGGAGAGCTCACATCCGCCTCCCCCACCCCCCAGGAGGCTCCCGCGCCTGGATCCGGCGTCGGAAGACGCACCCAGGCCACCAGTGGGTTCCGGCATCACGCCCCCCGCATCTCCCGGAACGCGGCCGCCGCCGCCTCCTCGGCCGAGGGGCGCCCAGCCCGCCGGCCCGACGTCGCTGGCGGACATCTTGGAGGGGAAAGATGGGATCTTGCGGGGGGGCAAGGCGAAGGGCGGCGCTCCCAAGAACAAGCTCCAGGGGCTACGCGGGAAAAAGAAGGACCCGAAAAGGGACGGGAGGCCGCCGCCACCTCCACCCCCGAAGGATTGACCTCGCCCACCATGACCACCATGATGTACCAAAACACTGTAACACCATTCACTCCATCTGTCATCTGTCTGGTCTGTCTTCCCGGGAAAGTGATCAAAATTCAATCGGAATCGTACACTCTCCCGCCAACAAATTGTGTCACCAACAGAACCGCACGGACGGGGACGGGGTGGCGAAGGGCGCGACCCAGAGTCCCCGTCGTCCAGCGCAGTCCGCAGTCTCGCTCGCGAGGAACCGCACAACACGAGCGAACCTCAAGGTTGTGTCTGTTCTTGTTGGTAGAACTTTTGGACATCCATCATGGACAGGTACAGTCTAGCTTCCATAGCCCGGGAGGCCATGGCGGAGGTCTCGTTGCAGGCGGAGTTCAGGGCAGAGGCGGAGGTCCAGGGGCAGCAGGAGAAGCTTCAGCGGAGGATTGACGCCGTTCGAGAGCGGATCCACCGCCTGAGGGACTTCGCGGCGAGGGAGGGTGTCCCACTCGAACAAGTCCGAGAGTACCAAGACCTGCAGCGTGCCTTGGAGGGCGCTCCGACGCTGAGGCTGACCCCGTCGCCGCCCGAGCGTACCGCTGCGCTGGCAGGGCGGAGGGCGGTGGCGCAGGAGTATGGCGTCGGCGAGGGCGGGACCTTCGACTTGGGCGGGCGGGAGCCCGCGAGGTCCTGGCCCGCGGACCAGGGCGAGACGAGCACTAGCGGGGTGGCGAGCGCTCGCGATGGCGATGGCGATGGCGTGGGCGGCCGGCCCGACCATCGGTCCCCCCAGGGCGGCGGAGGGAGGTATTCGGACCACTTCTCCTCCTTCCAGAACCTTTCTCTGGGTGATGTGTTGGGCAAGCCTGCAAAGCCGGCCAGGAGGGCAAAGGTGGACGAGTTGTGGGGTCCGGAGGACGGGCAGGGGAGGGCTGAGGCGGCGAGGCCAAGGCGCGATGGCGGCGAGGCACAGACGGTCTCCCTCGGGGAGCTCCTGTCGACGAGCAGGCGGCCAGACCTGAGGGAAAAGATCAGGCTGGCCCAGGAGAGGATGGGAATCTGGTCTCCAGTGCAGGGACAGCAAGGGTGAGTGGAGTGGGGGCAGGTGCCTCCGCCCTTTGGCCGCATCGCACCCACGACTGACACCTCGAACTCCGAACTCGCCCGAATTCTCCCTTGCTTCCACCACGAAAGCCCCAGCACCAGCGCCGCGAGGGCCGGACCCTCCAGCGGTGACTTTGGTGGGTCTCTCGGCGAAATCCTGCGCACGAGAGACGCAGAGGAGTTCAGGGAGCGAAGGAGGTTCTTCCACTCGGCGGGTAGCTTCGACGAGCCCGGGCCCGAGGAGCGCGAGGCCTCGCGCACGAGGGGCCGGGAATCCGACAGGGACGGGGACGGGGACGGCTACAAGAACGATAAGTCCCTGGCGAACAGGGCGTTATGCCGTCTCCACCGCACGAAGTATAAGGAGACCTCTGAGGAGGCCAAGGAGGAGTGCGCGATCTGCTTGGAGAACTTCAAGTTCGGGCAGGTCCTGGCGGTCTTTGGCGCCGGCTGTCGGCACACCTTCCACCAGGCATGCGTCGTGGAGTGGTTCCGCACCGGGGACGTGAGGTGTCCGCTTTGCCGGTACGAAGAAAAAAATGACTCTCACTCAAATTGTTTCTGACTTCTCGCCCCACCAACGCACACCGTCGCAGTTACAATCCACTCTCTGGGCACTGGGACTGAGGAGGACTGAGGAGCAGAAAAGAGTAACAATATTGGCTTTAAAAATGACCTTGGATTTTTGTTTGCTTGATTACCTGAGCTTCCTGAAGGTGAAGAACCATGGCTCCAGCTCGTTGTTCTCGGTGGTGACCATCCTGTCAGGCCTGAGGTTCTTCTGCTCCCTCTTTCCGACCAGCCATGGGTTGTCGATCTTGCAGACCTCGTACAGGCCTCCGTCGTTAGCGTCTCCCTCCATCTGGCACTCGTGCAGGTCGTTGCCCTTGTACCTGTGGTCGAACTCCTGCATGGCCCAGAAGAGCTCCTTGTTGACGACGGCTCCGTACTTCCTGAAGGTGGCCTCCCACCAGTGCCTTGGCCTGAGCATAGTGTGCCTTCCGGCCTCGTTGTTGTTGTCAGCGGTGGCCTTGGTGTGGCCCTTGAGGGAGATGGTGAGCACCAGGAACCTCCTGGAGACACGGACCAGCTCGCTAACGACCTTCTCGGCCTCCTCGGGGTGGATGTGCTCCAAGACGTCAGAGCTCCACACGAGGTCGAAGCTGTTGTCGGCGAAGGGCAGGTTGGTCAGCACGCCTGGCTCGACGAACCCGGCCTTGAGCATGTCAGGACACTCCTGCTCCAAGACGGCCTTGGAGAGCTCGATGCCCCAGGCGCTCTTTCCGTGGGAGCGCATCATGCGAACGAGGGCTCCGTTTCCGGTTCCGGCGTCGAGCATGTTGTTGAAGGGAACCTTGTTCACGATGTCGGTGGCGAACCTGCATCCCCAGCAACTCTGGGCAGGGTACCCACCCTTGGTCCAGGTCTGATCGTAAAGAGCCTGGTAGGTGTTGGTCTTGTAGATGTAGCTGCGAGTTGGAGAGAGAAGGACGGGGGTGGCGGGCGTGTCAGCGACCGTGCCAAGGAGCGCGAGCGCGCGAGGCGAAGGGAAGGAGGCTGTCCTGCGGGCACTTACTCTCCGCGCCTGGCAGGAGGGAGATCACCGGTTTCGGGTCCCAAGAAGAGCTCGTCATCCGTGTTGAACATGGGGCTCGTCATCATGGTGGTCTGCACGGTCTTGCTCTGCGAAGGAGGGCGAGAGGGGGAAGGGAGAGAGGGGGTGGGCGGTCGTCAGCGCCGTCGAACCTCTTTTGCTCGTTCGCTTCGGCTTCACTTACTCCCGCAGACTTGGAGGACAGGAGGGACATGACCGCGGCCCCGACGAAGAAGCCGACGAGGGCGTGCATCATGTGGTCCTTGAAGTTCCTCTTGCTGTTGAACAACATCTTGGCTGCTCTCCTTTGAGGTGAACCGCGCGGCTCTTCGTTGCCCGGGCTCTCTCGCTCTCCCGTGTGCCGCCTTGGTGCGCACGCGGTCTACTTTCTGAGGATCTCCGCCTTTGCTTTCAAAGGCTTGGGGAGGCGGGGCGCGCCTTCATCTACAAAATCGTACACCAACATTTCCAAGTAGAGATTCCGTGTTAGCTCACGATTTTTCCGCCCACCCCCCCAAATCTCAGACATCGATTTGCTTCGCCATCGTGACGGACTTTGAGCCCCCGCGGCCGCAACGGCTTTAGCACTCCAAACACAATACAAATCGTTTTGCTTGCCCACCGTTCGAGCTGCCAGTTGGCTCGAATGGTTGTACTTTCATCGTTCGCTCAGCTTGGCCCGCTGATGCTGATATGCAGCCGGAGCTTTTGGAAGGTGGAAATTTCGAAGGAGCATGCTTCGAAGAAGATCAGAAAAGATCTCGTCTTTCCTTTGCGTTACACCACACCCGGGCACCTGGGGAGCTCGGTGGAAGTGGAGAGGCTGAGCCACCGGGCGCTAAGTACACCAAACGCAACGTGAATGAATAAAATTATTTTAGACTCGGTGCGCCAGAACCTCCACCACGGCCTTGGCTCCCATGTCCTCGCCCAGCCCGCAACCCGACACCGGAAAGCTCTGGACGGGCAGAGTTCCAAAGCAGCTCCCCTCGCCAAGCAGCGGCAAGCCCCCAACGAAGTACAAGTTGAACACGACCACGTCCTCCCGCTCCAGGCCGAATCTCGCCAGGGCGCCGTACACCGCAGCCTCAACCTCCTCCCACTGCGTCCCGTCTCCGATCTCGGCAGCATAGGCGCACGCGGTCCCCTCGACGCCGGCGCACTTGCCCTTCACGCCAATCCCCTCCGCCACAGCCGCAGCCGCCACGACGGTGATCTCAGCACCCTCCGTTCCCTTGGGGCTGTAAAGGAAGGGATGGAGCTCCACCCTTGCGCCCTTGGGCAACTTCGGAACCTCGACGTAGACCCTGGGGAGTCCCTCTGCACCGCAGCCCTCCGCCAGGCCTCCCAGGCCAAGTCCCGCGGCCCCCCTTTCCACGAAGACGACCAGCTTGACCAGATCTGACGAGAAGGCGGACCCAACCGCCTCGCAGACGCTCTCACAGTGCTGAATCGTCTTCTCCAGCTCCCGGGCCAGGGTCTCCCCCTCAACGAAAGCCATCGTTGGAGGGTCCAGGCCAAGCTGCCCGGACACGTAAACGCAGTCCCCGAACCTTGCCGCCTGGCTGTAGGGACCGACGCAGCTCGGCGCCCACCTCGAGATGCTCTGGACGTGCATGATCTCCCTGCTTCGCTCGAGATCTGCTTTGGCAGGGGTGAGGACCTGAATTCTCAGCCACTCGTTTTCGCCGAGGTCCATCTCGACGCAGCACCGCGAGGGAGGGTTCACCGTGCCGAAAGCGGCCTTGTACACCCGGTTCAGCAAGGCGAACTTGGTCATGTCCCTTATCGAGAAGTACACGACGACGGACTTGGACAGCGGGGGCCGGCCTTCAGACGCCTCCACCTCAGCTTTGACGGCTTCCATCAAATTGCGGAAGGACGATACAAGTTCGGCGTCAGAGAGCGGCCCTCCGGGAGCCATCAACCTTCCCACAACCGACCCGTAGGACCCTCGCTCCGACCGGGACACCACCGCCTCGGCTGCCGGCGCCCCCGCCTCGTCCTCGCCCTGCCGCTCCCCCTCCTCCCCCTCCTCCCCCGCGCCCCCAACCTCCAACATCACCACCTCCCCCACGCCAATCTCGCCGCTGCCATCGCCACCGCCACCGTCTAGCTTCCTCTCCACGTGAAACCCCCGCACCGCGTAGTTCCCGGCCTCGCCCGTCTCGTCGAGCTCGACCGCAGCCTCGTCCACCACGATCCTTCCCAACACGAAGAGCGGGCAGTCCAACGTTAGGGTCTCGTATTCCCCGCCCTCGCCGCAAACGTGCACGCCAAACCGGCTGTGGAGGTTTTCGAGCACGGGGCGCATCTGGGCGATCGTCTTCCCGAGGTGCTTCTCGGGCACAAGTCCCAGGCACGCGACCTTTACCAATATGGCGTGCACCCCTGACTCCACCATCTCCGCCATCAGCTCGCTCTGGTCCCTTCGCCACATAAAAGACAGGGACGCCAGCCCAAGGGAGTCACACACTCCCTCGACCCGAATTCTCTGATAGTCTGACCTGATCGCGCCGCAAGACACCGCCTCCACGTCCGGGACCCTGCGCTTCACTTCGGCGAGCAGCGCCCTCAGGTCCTCCACTTCGTCCCCTTTCGTGCGCTCATACGTCATCCCGATGCTCTTGGAGGTTCCTCCCAGCCGCTTCCTGAACAGGGGCAGGCCCATGCACTCCGCATACGCCCCAATAAGGTTGTGCCCCACCGTTTGGTACATGTAACTGTCCAGCTCCTGGACCTCATCGTCCGGAGGGAGCAAGTTCGCCAAGGCGACGATCTGGTGTCCGTATTGTCGGCAGAGCATCATGTTGTAGCAGCTGTCCTTGCCGCCGCTCACGAGCGCGACGACCCTCATCGCGACCGCGGGTCCCGGAGCCTCCGCCCAACTGGAGTCGCGGGACGAGTACGCTGGCTAATTCTTCCAGTTCCAGGCACTGCCAGGCCAGGGCCCTGCAGCAATCCGAATGAATTTATTTGCAGAGGAGACAAGATGAAGGTCGAGCGGCGAAGAAGGGTAGAGCCGAGGATGGCGAAGAGAAGAGGAGTGGGGCGGTCCAGGCGGGAGAGGGATGGCCGATTCTCTGCCAATTGGCTGCTGTGCCTCCTGGGGCTGGTCCTGGTGACCGGCAATCCCCTCGCCCTCGCGCAGGACGTCCTGGAGGCTCCCGAGGGAGAAGGGAAAAGGAGGTGACACTGGGACAAGTGACAGAGGAATTCGTCATCCATGACTAAGACATACGGGTGTGCGTCCTTAGATGGCGTAGCTGCCAGGGCCTGGGTTGACCTTTGGAATCTCGTCCTTCTTGTTCTTGATATCGGAAAACCTGTCCGAGGACCCAAACCTAGTGCTTGGCGCCGACTTGTTCTTGGACGAGATCTGTGGCCCCACGCTGTTGGGCAGGATGTACATGTTCGGCCCGGGGGACTGGTGCCCCAGAACCTCCCTCTCGTGCTGTCTACTGACGTAGACCTTCTTCGAGCCCCTAACGCTGGTTCCGAACTTGACCTGCTGAGAGGTCTTCTTCTTCGTCTCCGGCTGCGTTCCCAGACTCGACTTCGACTCGTACGTGCCAGGCCCGGGAGCCTTGAGGTACGAAGGCTCCACGCCAGGTGAACCCTTTCCCACGTCATAACGCTTGGCCTCTCCCGAGAAGGAGAACTTTGCAGAGTCTCCCAGCCACCCCGTTGCCGGCTTGAAATCCCTGGCCGCGGGAGTGCCAAAGTGGTCGCTGAAGTCCTTCTTCGTGTTGCTCCACCTGTTCGCGGTCGGGAACCGCCACTTCTCGGAGTTCGATTTGGAGGACATGGCCTGCTTGCCAATGCTGCTCGGCATCTCATACTTGCCTGGCCCAGGGGCCTTGTGGGTCTCGTCCCCGCTCTTCCCGTGCCTCTTTCCGAACATGAACGCAGGGGCGCTCTCGCAGTGCGACATGATCTGCTTGCCCACCGATGACTTAAGGTTGTACACAGGCCCGGGCGAGGCCTTGCCTATGTGGTCGCTCTTCGCCTTCCTCGAAAGGAAGACCTTGCTCATGCTCTCTCTCGTCGAAGTCCCGAAACCAAAGCTGGGCTGCGTTGGCTTGGTCGACAGGTACTGGGGGCCGAGCATGGACTTGCACTCCGGGGACTTGTCCCCAACAGCCCCGGTGTTCGCGTAAGACTCAGACATGGCGCCAAAGGTTGGTACTTTTGCTTTGACTCCTACTCAAATCTTGGCCTGTCCCACCAATTCCGAGAAAAAATCAAAACGGGCTGCTTGGGTCGGGACTCCGCGCAATTGGCTCGCGCACGGTGCTCCTGCCGCCAACCCCCTTGCTTGCTTCGCGAGCGACTGGCGATTGGGAAGAAGTCTCACTCCAAGGCGGTGACCCCTTGGCGTGTGTACAGCTCCGGGGGGGCGCTTTCGATGGCAATTCTGCCATAATTTGACAGGAATTCGGTACTAGAGTTGGGAGAGAAAAAAAATCCTGCGCAAGGGAGAGGGGAACCAGCGAGTCCAAGAATCGTGGGGCAAGATCAAGACCGGATTTCAACGCGACGGGGAACCGCACCAGGGAGCGAAGGTCAGCGGGAGAGATGGAAATATTGCGAACACGCCCGGAACATTTCCATCGGAAAGGGCGACGAGGACGACCTCGCGGCAAAGCGTGCGCGCGACGAGACGATAGGACCCCCACTGGCCGCCGTGGCCGAAGGAGACGGATCCCGCCCTAACCTATGGTACATCACACCTCCAAAATAACGTGTGTGTGTTTTTCTGTTTTTACAGCGCTCACTCCGCCGCCCTCGCCCGCGGCGCCTCACTGTACAGCTGGATCTTGAGGCAGTCGCTCGAGATCGACTTGATTGGGGTGATGCAGGGGTCTCGTAGGCTCACCCTGTCGCCCCCGGCATCCTCCATCACCCAAACTGGATCCCGTTCTCCCTCCTCCCTCGACCATGAGTACGCCAAGAGCTCAAACCTGCACCTGCTGGCCAGCGGCTCTGCCACCTGAATCTTCAAGACGAAGGCCCTCAGCATGTGCTCCAGGTCGTCCAGGCTCTCGAAGGACCCTTTTCAATTCAATTCATTCCGTGGATTGGACCGAAGGTCGTCGCGTGAGAAGACGAGCACGAGCGTAGGAGAGAGAGGGGTGTTGGCGGCTCGACCGGTCGTGCGCGTGTGAGGAGGTAGCGAAGCTCACCTTCGACCTCCTTGAGGACTTTGACGCTGAACACGAGCCTCTCGACCAGTGCGTCGCCTTCCTCCTCGAAGAACAGCACCGCCAGCCTCTCCAGCTTCCCTTGCTTGATCCAAGGCTTGAGCGAAAAAATGGTCTCCTTGACGTAAGCATTCAGACCCGGGTGCCTGGACCGCGACACGGCGACGTTGTAAAGCCGCCGCCGCTCGAACACCTCGGGAGGGTACACCTTCGCCAGCCAAACGGAACGAGGGAGAAAAAAAAAGTAAGTTCGTTCGTTTGTTTGTTTGTGTCGAGTTTGATTCTGAGTCAGAGTTCTCTTCAGTCCTATTGGAAGCATCGTTCGGAGGGTGGAGGATGGAGGACGGAGGCGCGGCGCCGCGAGCTCACCCCCTTCACCCTGAGTGCCGTGTGCACCGCCGCCTCCAGGAACTCGCACAAGATCTCGCTCGTCCTCCCCTCGAACGAGCCCTGGTCGCTCATCGCGCGCGTAGCTGTCGTTGGCGGGAGAATTCTCTTTGGATCGATCGATCGATCGATCACCTGCAGGCTCAGATCTCGGGTGGGTTTCGACCATTCTGTGAGAGACTTTATATTTTCAATGGGATTCCAGACAAAAGAACGTCTATCACAGAAAACCCTGAAAGCCTCAGGAAAGATGAGAACACCCCAAAAAAGCGCTTTTTGAGGTGAGGCGAGGTGAGGCG
>Ga0160423_10002793_pt1 | contig 14572 bp, 13 predicted proteins | sample CRUFie14St8metaG_FD_108191 | JGI IMG/M metagenome (GOLD analysis project Ga0160423, IMG submission 108191) | Marine microbial communities from the Costa Rica Dome - CRUD Field 142mm St8 metaG | ecosystem: Environmental > Aquatic > Marine > Oceanic > Photic zone | place: Costa Rica: the Eastern...
ACCGACACTGCGTCACGCCCCTCGACACCGCTGTCTCTGCTGGGGACGCAGTCCATTCGGCCCCCGCCCAGAGAGGCGCAGGTAAAGCCAGACGAACAGGCATAAGCCGCGCGGGTGCAATCGCCACCCCCGCCCCCACTGGAACCATCATCGCAACTCCACACCAGCATCGCGACACTCAAGACGGTCATCACTTGAATATGCATCAGACTCTCCCCCTCAGACGCTTGCGGACGTCGTCCTCACACTGTCACCCTGCCAATGTATCCCAAAACTTAAATAGAAAGACAGTGCAAGCCACGCACCTCAAGTTTCTCAAAAGCCACACTCATCTCACAGTAAAGTCGCTTCTGAGTGGTGCGTCATTCAGTTATCATGGGTCCATGAAAGTTCAAAAGCGCCCCCAGGGTGAGATTGCGATCATTGATCCAGCACTCAAGACGCCGGAATTGGAATGCTTCAATCACTTGAGCACCCAAACGGAACTCTCGACGACCTACCACTTACCCGCTCTTCAAGGCTTTTCGAGCTTTTCAGCTCTCCCTGACACTTTGGCGGGCATTGTCGTGTTGGGCAGCGGGGCATCTGTACATGATGGGCAGCCCTGGCAAGATGAACTACACAGCTGGCTCCAAAGCCGTATGATTGCACGGACGCCCACTCTGGGTCTGTGCTATGGGCACCAGGCGATTGCACACATCTTCGGAGGAAGTGTCGAACTGCTCTGGGAGGGCCGTAAAGCAAAGGGGGTCCGAGATGTCTCTTTTCGATGCGATCGCCTCGGACTCGATCTCCCATCAAGGCCAGTGGTGGTGTCTCATCGAGAAGGCGTCACAACGTGTCCCGAGTACTTTGAGATGGTCGGTTTTTCGAACGCATCTCCCACCGAGGCATTCAGGCACGCCCATCTTCCCATCTGGGGAGTGCAAGCCCATGTAGAAGCGGTGGCCGGATTTCTGACACACAACGAGATACCTGCTCAACCAACAGAGAATACCTTCACTCAAGGCCATCAAGTCGTGAATGCCTTTCTCAAATTCGTCGAGCGGCGATGGAGGCAAGAGATCGATGCAGCTCAATAAACAACGGGGTATTTTATTCATGTGCGTGGCAAATTCAGCACGCAGCCAAATGGCCGAAGGCATTGCGCGATACTGGGCACGTGGACGATTTCCAGTCTATAGCGCGGGGTCGGCACCGTCGGCGGTCAACCCGTTTGCCATCCGGGCGATGACAGAAAAGCAGATCGATGTGCGGATGCACAGCTCCAACGGCATGGAGTCCGTGCCCCTCGACCATGTCGCCTGTGTGATCACGCTCTGCGCCGAAGAGGTCTGTCCGATTCCCACTCATGAAATTGTCCAATTTCATTGGCCATATCCAGATCCTGCAGGTTCTGGCGAGACAGATGAGGACACACTGGACGCGTTCAGACAGGTACGCGATGCCCTATGGACTCGTATCGAAGCCTTCGTTGATACATATGTCGCTGAATAGAATCACTGCGTCAGCCAAGCGCATCAAGCACACGGTCCTGCTGTCGTCCACCCCCTCTACATCTCATTTTCTCTAAATCATGGAACGCGGAGACAGGCAGGCCCGTCATACAATGCGTCTCGAGCAGGTGCGACAAGCCTCACCAGAACGACACACAATATCTGAGGGGTATGCGGCAGCGGGTCCAGCAGCTAGCGCACGACATCGCCCCCAGTGGACTTCGCAGGTCGAGCCGCCTTCTTCCACCAGACTAACCAAACCCACAATAGCAAGCCCACGAGCACGCCGCTGAAGGCACAAGCCTCCGAATAGCCTGTGTGGTCCACCACCCACGCGCCCGCAAGGGCACACACGGTTTCCGACAGGCTAAGCAAGAGAAAATCGAGTCCTGATACCCGACCCATGAGATGTCGTGGTGTCTGAGATTGAAGTGAAGCCGTGGTGCAGACCCAATTGTGTCCGCCGCCACATCCCCATATGAACAATCCCAGCCACATGCCTAAGGGGTGACTTGAAAATGCGAAGAGTCCGACCCCCAAAAAGACGCATGGCGGACCTACAAATGGGGAACGCGGGATGAATCGTTCGGGCATCAATGGACCTATGCCGGTCCCGATTGCACGTACGGTATGCATGAGCCCAAGCGCAATGGAGACGTCGACCCATGACATGCGCTCAGATGCGACTAAGGTCAAAGTCACCCACCCTCCGGCATTGGCCATCATGGCTGGAGACTTCGCCCAGAGGGTGGCCATATGACGTCGCCGCTGGGCTACATATGTCCAGGCTACCCACATATCTGCAAAACCAGGTCTTGGCGCTCGATCCCCTTGAATATCGGGTTTCAGAGACGGTAATTGCGCATAAATTGACACGGCAACCAAAAACGTTGCGGCGTCGAGTAGGATCGCCCCCGATGGTCCGAGAAACGACGCTGCAAAACCGCCGAGGGCGAGACCAAGTGCAAAGGTGATTGACCATGTGAGTCCGAGCAGTGCATTGGCCGAATGTAAATCATCCGCCTCGACCATCTGAGGTATAGCGGCGGAGCGAGCAGTGCTCCCGATACTCGATATACAGACTCTGAGAAAGAGCATCACGTGCAAGAGAGTCACTGACACTTCAGAGACCCACCACATCATGAGCGTGAGACCAGATGCGCCAACAGAGCTCAAGATAAGGATACGGCGACGGTCGTACCGGTCCGCTAATGGTCCACCGATCGGAGACATAATGGCCATGGGCAGAGCATGAGCGGCCAAAACCCAGGCCACGGCGAGTGCCCCATCCCCGCGTTCAATGGAAATGAGGGAGACAGCGATGTAACTCAGCCAATCTCCAATCAGAGAAATAATTTGCGCACACCACACCCAACGAAAAGCTGGACGCTCCCTCAGGAGCCGACGAAACGTCTGAATTTGCGACATCACGCGCGAACGCCCTACACCAAAGCCTCACACCATTCAGCCAACCGTTGAATGGCGGTCACCGTGGGGGGGCATAATCGTTGGATGTCATCTTGGGACAATGATTTGGAGGAGCTGATAGACCCCAGGTATTGCAATGCGCGGGTGCCATCAAAGTCAACAAAGGACAGCCGCACCGTCAGTTCATCGGCCCGACGCCCAAAACAGACACCCGGCAAACAGGCGACGCCCGTCTCATCAAGAATGACCTCTGTCAATGCTGCAGAGGTATAGACCCCACGCTTGGCTAACTTTTTTCGTAAAGGTTCAAAATCTGGAAAAATGTAAAAACCGCCCTGAGGGGTGTGGACTCGTAATCCGGCTTGAGTCAATCGTTGCCCGATCCAATTCCCGAGGGCACCGAGAATTCTCCGAGAATTGTGGAGGTATTGCTGGATGCTCGGAGTATCGAGAAAAGCCTCGACCGCCGCATATTGAATCGGTGCCGAGACTGACGTGAACGTTTCACTCGCAACTGCAGCCATTGCATCTGCAAGTGGTTTCAGAGCGTCGGGAAAAATACAATAGCCCAGCCGCCACCCTCCAGCACCGCACCATTTGCTCAGTCCAGAGCTGACAATCGTACCTTCAGGATAAAATTCGGCCATACTCGTATGGCCATGACCATGATCAACCTCGCCGTATATTTCATCGGAGATGATCACGACCCGATACGCTCGGGCCACCCGCGCTATGGCGCTCAAAGCATCTGCTGAGTAGCTCATGCCCGTCGGGTTATTGGGGTAGTTGAGAATCAGTAAACGTGGTTGCGTGGGGTCTTGTTTACATACATTTTCCAGAGCCTCAGCTGTCAAATTCCAACCATTGTCAAATTGAGTCTCAACCCAATCCACGTCTTTTTCGAGGATCTGTGCCTGAGGTGCATAGGAAACCCATGACGGGGACGGTATTGTTAGACGACTGTCGTGGACCAATTGCAAAATGAAGAGAAGTTCTTTGGAGCCGGGTCCCACGATCACGTGACGATCCATTGCGTCTATTCCATCCCGTCGATGGTGCCACTCTTTAATCGCGTGCCTCAAAGCGGGTAAACCACGCACTGGCAGATAATCTTTTTCACCCGCGTGCCGCTCGAGTGATGCACGGACGGTCTCAGGCACAGGAAAAGGCGACTGACCCAATCCAAGTTTGAAGACTTCACGGCCTTCGTCCTTGAGCGCATTGCTTCTCTCATTGATGGCAAGGGTGGCCGAGGGTCGAAGGGACCGAACAGATGGGACGAGGTGCGTATAGGGTGCCGTCATTCAAACTCCTTCATACGAAGGAATCAGTGTCCTCCGTTCCTTAGGGAAGAGCAAGACATCAGTCCCCTTCTTGTCATCCGCGAGACCACAGGTCGATTTTTTCCTGGTATGTGCGGATGAGTGGGTCCCCGAAGCGATCTGTCAAATGTCTCCGGTTTTCTCTGAGGTTCTTTCCCGAAACATAGTCGAGACATAAACGAGTCAAACGCTCCAAGAGAATGTCGTCATTGGGATAACGATAGCTGTCTGGAAAAAGTTCCTGGTAAGATAAGCGATCCGGAACAAGGGGATATGCGCCGGCGTGTGTGGCCTCCAACATCGAAAGACCAAAGAATTCATGATGGGCAGTTGAGACGGCTATATCAGCAGTCTGAAGCCCATCCAGGTAGGCCTGTCTATCCTCGAAATACCCCCAGTGGATGAGATGGTCCTCGAAGATGGATGGGGCGGTTTCAAAGACAGCGGGCACCCGACGATACCGTTCTCCGCACACCAGAAGCCTGAATGGCACGCCACGCTGCTTTAAGCCTTGTAGAGTTTTGAAGAAAATGTCGGGCGCCTTGTCGTACTCCCACCGATGATTCCATAGAATGATTGGCCCTTTGTGCCGCGCAGGGTTCGTGGACTCTAGGGGAGCTAAAGGACGAGGATCCAAGCGCATCGGTACTGCCAATATTTCTGCTTTTTCCCGAATCTTCGAGGTCCATGTTAAGGGCTTCGCATCAGGCATTCGCTTGAGAAGTTCATCGGCTGAACCACAGAAACTTTCCAAATTATAGGTGGAGTTGAATACGCACCGTGTGGCAGCCAGAGCGGAAATCATTTGGCTGAATCCGAAGTGTGTATCCCGTTCATTCGCATGTTCGGGGCGTACAGGGTAAGCCAGCTGATTTTCGTGAAAATACAAAACGCTGGGCACGGAGAGCAGAGTGGGCACCAGTGCATAGAGCGCGGCGAGGTCCAAGAAAGAGCTGGCCCACACCAAATCGTATGGACGTTGAAAAGTTCCGGCATGCTCGAGGGCAAAATAGACCGCTGAGCCACGCGAACGCCATTTCCAATGTCGACCACTCAGTGTCAGCGGGGTCCATTCTGCAGAGACTTTGGACATCAACAATTCACCAAATGCCTGATGCGACCCGCCGTGAAAGGGTTCGATGTACAAAATCCTAACCGGTTGTTGCGGCATACTGTTCTCTCCCAAAAACTCGATGAATTTAAACCCCTCAGGGGTTTCGAAATGGCTTTTCGGCCCTAGGTGGAACAACTTTTTCAACCCATCTCGTCGACGGGCGCGCTGTCACGATGAATGCGCCCCGAGGCGAGGGAGCTGAGTATGGGGGCTCTAAATCTCGAATTTGAGGTGGTCGAGAATCTGTTTCCGCACGGTGCCCTCTCGATTCAGTTCTGCCAAAGACTTGATGGTTTCAAGAATGTTCGCCGCCCGTATGATCGCATCCTCAACCATCGTTCCATACTCATCAGATGCACGTTGAAGAGCGGAAAACCCCTTCATCTTGTCCAGAAACACCATAGCCCGTTCTAGGGTATCCAGCGCATCACCCACTCGATGTTGCTCGATCAGGCCCGGCAGTTTCTCTGCTTCCCGGCGCAGACCCCGAAGTTCATGTTCCGCGCCTACAGTGAGCTTCTGTTCTGTCAAATCAGCCAGGAGGTCCTCAAACTCGGTGGTCGCAGGCAGAAGTGAGGTCAGACGTTCACGTTCAGAATCACTCAATTCCGATGTGATGGAACGCTCACTCTTTTCTCTCAGTAGACTGAGCATGGCTTGTGAGAAATGATCGCGAACCTCACGATTCCTAATTTCATCTGGCAATTTAGCCTTATTCATCACGATACCGTTCATGGGCACATGAGATGACAATGCGTCTAACAACCCCATCCCTAAATTCAAACGGGCATACTCAGGAAGTTCCTGCATCAGGCTAGCTAAAATGAAAGGTAAATAACCGTTTAAGAGATTCACCAACTCTTCGGCCTTCATCGCTTGGTGGGCATGAGAGCCATATGTTCGGTAACGAGCGAGTTCGGCCTCCTTCTCGATGAACATCTCCGTTAAATCTCTGATCAGTCGGAGCCCGAGGGTTGGCATCACGGACAGTAATTGGTCAATTTTCTCTTCACGGATGCGCACTACTTCGCATCGCGTTTTCGCCCGGAGGGTCGCCGTACGCCGACGATTGGCAAAGAAAGCGATTTGCCCCATGAACATCTGTTGCCCACGGATAGTTTTCACGATTTCCTCGTTCTGGAGGACATCAACAGCCCCTTGGATCACGAACAAAAGGTCGCGAGTCGGCTCACCTTCGAGGCAAATCACCTCACCCGGTTGATATGTCCGCGCAGTTCTCCGTAATCCTTCCAACTGAGTTTGTGAAATCATAGGGTCACCCTGTGTGTGTCTGAGTATGAAAACAACTCAATGCTGGTACGTGAGCCACATCGAGAGTCCCCCGCACCCCACTGCCTATACCACAAAACGTTGTGACCATACACCAAGGGCAATGCATTCTTCGATGTTTGGGATAACTAAGGTACAGTGGCTGGGTGAACGTATTACCAATGCATTTAGAGCACACACCACGATCTCCTTTGGAACGTGTTGCCGTACACAATGATCCCATGGGGCACCCTGTACCAGATCGTTTCATTGATAGCTTACTTGTGGATGCCATACATGATGGCAGCGTTCTGCCAGAAGAATTTCGATTCACTGCTGAAGGGGAGCCCATCTTCAAGGATGAGACGTATCCCACTGATTTTGTGAATGAGAGAGACTGGGGGGCCGAACTGGTGGCGAGTCATCTGTCCGCCGCTCTCGGGATCGGCCATTACTACCGAGTCACGACGGCGCGTAGTTTGATGGATTTCGGACGGTTCCCTGGAATTACCCCTCCGGGCGCTGACCATCTGCATCGATATGCCATCAACTATCCATTTTCCAGAAAGCTCTCTCACCAACAGAAACACAAACTTTTGACCACACATTATGACCGTATCTCATCGGATCTTGAACGTGCCCTGAAAGGCAAGAGAATCAAGATCGCAGTGCATACCTACGACAAGCGCAACCCCACTCAATTCGAACGCCCCGCTGTCAGCTTGCTGACTCGACCGTTCGATTTCCAACATTTGACAGCAAACCCATTCTCATATTTTGACCCTTGCTTTCCATCCAAGGTCATCGAGTACACAGCGGACCGCCTCTTGAGAACTCGGATTGCGCAGACCCTTGAAGAGGCGTCCGTACATACCGCTGACAACTTTCCGTATTCTCTACCTGATGGGAGCGTCGAAGTTCGCGCACAGGTTTGGTATTTTTTCCAGCATGTCCGAGCCTGTTACACGGCTTCATTGCCCCCTCGCCCCATTTCACTGGCACAAGAAAAATGTCCACGAGAAATGGTCTGGGAGATGCTTTTGGATACCAATTTACGTTCGACGGAGAGTCAGGCACTCCGAGGCTATATCCATATGTTCAGAACACCTCCGGAGTCTCAGCGACAATTATTTCAAGCTGCCCGCGAAGAATATGAACTCATTCGTCGATTTATCACGAAAGAATATGAGTTTTTGGTCAATGAATATCGGGAAAGCAGTCGACGACCCTCGACCTTGCTCATCGAAGTCCGGAAGGATCTCGTATGGAATTTCAGCAACGGATATCCCGTCGGTCCCAGAACCGATAATGCGCGTTTCATCGCACGTAAATTGGCTCTCGCGATCTCCCAATACCTCAAGGAGGACCGGCCTTCCAAGGACCGTTCAAGTATCAATCGCTCCTTTCTCTAAGATGGCAAACCCACCGCTTTGTTAAATAAAATTGAAGCGGACACGTATACAGCGACACATTGAAAGATGCATGATGCGCATGGAACATCGTGAAACATGGCAACAGGGGAGATGGACAATGCGGTATTGGGGCTTAATCTTCGCATTTTTCGGATTGGCGACGGTGACGACCAGTCATGCACTCGCGGCAGACACATTGTGTCATCACTTGTCCGCGGTCCATGGAAAGAAGACCCCCCCCTCTAAACGTCTCTGTGCGTCGTCTGTCACGGCACTCACAAAGTCATACAATCGCGTCTGGCCAGGCTTGAAGTCGTGCCTCGAAGGCGTCGCGTCAACGGCGCAGATCAACGGCTGTTTTGATGTTGCAGATGCGAAGGTGGTCGGTCTCACTGCTCAACAGCTGGCAAGTCGAATCCCAAAGCTGCCAACAGCAAAGACATGGTGTGGAAAGCTACAAAAACTACTCAAAAAAGCCCAAGGCATCACAGCCTCCCAAGCAGAGAAGCTCGAGCACGGATGTCCTCAATTTTATGCCTGGACTCAAAAACGGTTTGGGGCGTCTCATCCCCTTTTTCTGCGGTGTAGTATATCCGCGCAAAACCTTACTGCCTTCGATGCCTGTCAGCAACGAATGGTCCTCCGCATGTGGGCTTCGGGTCAATAAACAGCGGCGCGAGCCTCAATGCGTGTCACCAAAGGTTCGTGTCGACACACCTCATCCCACCTCCGAACACTCAGAGCTGTCCGCATCACACATGCTATCCCCGGATGTCCTCGAGATGGGGGCGCCCAACGGTTCCTTAAAGGGCTGAGAGCACTTTGAGAAGTTCTTGAGGATGGTCAATTCGATGATCTGGGACATAATCTCCAGTAGACTCAATGTATCCCCATGCACACCATACGGAAACCGCGCCGAAGGCCTGGGCACACTTAATGTCTCCAATCGAGTCACCCACCATGTAGACCTGGCTTTCGCCGCTTCGCCGCGCCGCCTCTGCCAAAGGAGCGGCTGTGGGTTTAGGCGTTTCGCAGGTATCCCCGCCAATGATGGACGCAAAGAACTTATCCACGCCCAGTGTGCGCAACAGATGCTGAGACAGACCCTCCGGCTTATTGGTGACGACAGCCATCGTCACTCGATTGCTCAGAGCGTCAAGCACCTCTCGGATGCCTGGGTACAAAACGGTGTGATCCGCAATGTGAGCGGCATAGTCGTCCACGTAGAGTGCTTTAAGCTCTTCGACGGCTGTGGACCCAGTCTTCGAGATGAATTCCTCGAAACAGACACGATACAAATGCGGCATCCCTTTATTCACGTGCGGCCGAAAGTCGTCATTCGGCCGGTCAGGCAGCCCTAAGACACCACGCACACGTTGAACCGCAGCGACCATGTCAACGCGGCTATCTTCTAGAGTTCCATCGAGATCAAAGGCAACGAGAGTCATCCTTGCCTCGCTTTTTCAGCCAAGTCTTCGACGCTGCCTCGACCATCCCCATGCTCAGTGACACTCCGCTCCCCGCTCCTAGACCCTTTGTAGGCTGAAAACGGCTGATCGTTATGCACCTTGACCATATGTGCCACTCCACTGGGAATAATGAGAATATCACCGCCCTCAATGGTGACGGGCCCCTCGTCAAAATGAAAGGTAATCACCCCCGACACAGCCCCTCGAATTTCTTCTTCATCATGACTGTGGCGACTCCGAACAAACCAAGCAGGCACAGTCTGCAAGTCATATGATTTGAATCCAAATGAATCCATTTCCTCAGCGACAGACTCTCTATTTGGGGTTTCCTGGTGAGGCCACTTATGGAGAGTGACTCCATTTGGCATGCCCATGACCGTATCCTTTCTCTTGTGCACTATTCGGACGCATAAGCGCTCGGTATCGGAGTCATGATCGCCTCCGAAACCTCGCTCGTCAATGACTTCCAATACGCCGGTTTAATCCGTATTGAGATGATTTGATTTTATACATGGCGTAGGCTGCGCCCTCAACAGCCGGAGTAGACAATGAATACAGATGGCATACTGAAGAAATCGGTCATTCTCATGGTGGTCCTTCTCGGACTGACTCTCAGTATCGGTTTCTTACTACCAGGAGACTTTAAGGTCGAACGCAGTATCGTAATCGATGCTCCTCCGAGTGAGGTCTACCCATGGGTCGGAGAACTTCAGAAGTGGAGCCAGTGGGATCCTTGGAGGAATGTCGACAAGAAATTAAAGCGGACGTTCAGCGGAAACAGCGCCGTCGGCGACTATCTGGAATGGTCCGGGCCACAATCAGGCGTCGGCCGTCTCACGATTCTTGAAACCAATACCAATGCAGTTCTTCGCATCGGAATGTCTGAAGCCACCCTCGAGCACGACAGGCTCATCATCTTCACTCTCGAGGATCTAGGCAACCAAACACGCTTGCATTGGAGCATCTCTGGAGAAAACAGCATGAAGCCCTTGGGCAATTACTTTGCGCTCGGTTTAGATCGCCACCTCGGAAACATGTATGAGCAAGGCTTGAGTAATATCAAATCTCTCGTAGAGACTGGCGCTCTCCCTCCCGAAGTGAAGCAAACACCTGAAGATGAAGAGTAAGCGTACGTTGAATGCGACTAACGCGTTCGCCTCTCCGCAACAATCCCATCCAACCATGCATTAGACGCCCGCGTTAACTCACTTTCGAGGGTGCAGTCGACATTCAGCGTCCGTGCTTCGAACACCGAGAACGCTCTCCCGAGTACCGTGTCATCAGCCAAGGCCACATTCGGTAGAGCATCGTCTCCGGCACTCAAACCCAACATAAGACTGACCCATATCGCGGGGAAGAGTGTGGAGCCACCTGCCCGGAGGATGCTTTCATACACCGTCTTAGAGGATGAGGGTGTTTGATTGAGCGCGACGACGCTGGCCACGAAAAGAGCTGTCAAGTCATCTTCGACCGGCTTAACTATTGACCTGACATCCGAAATCGAGGGCATCTCAGCACGGTCTGTATACAGCCATTCCGACAGTGCGTGCGCTCTGTCTTCTCCTCGACTCGAACAGATTGCATCGAGGAGCGGCTCAAAAAGTTCCGAGGTCTTACATCCATTTTCAGCCTGTAACTGCCGAAACAATATGGTCGACGCCACCGCTGTGATGGCATTGACCTGTTTCGATGCATAGATCGACTCAGACAATGCATACGCCAATTGAGCGGCTTCAGCCTCGCTCTCTCGAGAGACTGCAGCGAATAAGGCTGCGGCAATGCTGACCCGACCCCGTTGTCGAGACCTTTGAGGTGGCCCCGGTTCCTCATGTCTGCGCCGTGCGTGCGCGACGGTCAGCAGCCTCTGGTCCCTTCCCCTCAGAGCTGCGGAGTCAAGTGCGGACTGCAGTCTATGTTCAAACTGTGCTGTATCGTCACTGTCTTGGCGTATGGTTTGGCACATCAGGATGAAGAGTTGGGTCTGAAGACCGTGGAGACCGAATGTGTTTAAGGTCTTACGACGATACGGAGGTAATCCACGAACAGACGAAGGCCAATCGTCATGAGACAATATCTCAGTGTCCTTGAAGACTGCATGAATCTCTTCCTGGCTCCACCCTTCTGTGATGGCGCCTGCGACATCACCGCAAATCATGGCCTTGATGGCAGTCTGTATACGGGCCGTTCCGTGCATGATCCCCCCCTCCGCTCGAGAGCCTGAGAGTCGGCTGCTCGTCTTGCGCCCATATAGATCAGGTCTCACTGAAAACTTCAAGTCCCTCGGAAGGTACAGTGTTTCCAGAAAATGGGAGATGAGATGCGCCTTATTCTTTCAGGGGCGGGAGTACTTTGAAGGCGGTCATTCCTCGTCGCCACACCCTCACGAGGTATCCGTCCGTCGACGGCTTCAAAGCATCCGCGAGTTCTTTCACCGACTGCACCGGTTTTCGATCGACATGAGTGACCACATCACCCGCATCGAGGCCAGCGCGGTCTGCGGGGCTGCCCGCTTCCACGCGCATGATGACGACACCGTCCAACTCATCATTTTCGAGGCCGAGTCGAGCTCGAAACCGTGGGTCCAAGGGCGCAAGTTGAAGGCCATAGCGCTGTTTTTGACTCTGTCCTTTGGGTCTCTCAGCTTCAGGCATCTCCTGTTCAGGTAATTCCCCGAGTCGAACCACGACTTCATCACGATTTCCATCCCGTAGGCGCAGTAAGGTGGCTCGGCCGCCTTGGCCGAGCAGAGCGACCTGCGTCCGTACAGCCGAGATCGAAGCGGCTTGTTTCCCGTTGACTGACAGGAGCACGTCCCCAACCTGGAGACCCGCTCTGTCAGCCGGGGTCCCCGGCAAAACATCAGCGACTACAACGCCCCTCGTGCCTTGCGGAATCCCAAAATGTTTCAACATAGACGTCTCCAAATCCTGCATACGAATCCCGAGAAACCCTCGCTTTACCCGGCCATCTTTGAGCAGGCTGTCTTTAATCTGTGCTGCCATCTCCGACGGAATCGCGAAACCGATGCCTTGGTGCCCGCCACTTCGGCTGAAGATGGCTGTGTTGATCCCCACAAGCTCTCCCCGCATGTTGACGAGAGCGCCTCCAGAATTCCCAGGGTTAATCGCCGCATCTGTCTGGATAAAGTTCTCATATTCAGTAATGCCCATGCCCGCCCGACCTTTCGCCGACACGATACCTTGCGTCACGGTGTGCCCCAATCCGAACGGATTACCCACAGCCACAACGGTCTCTCCCAATCGTAACATCTCGGCGGCACCAATTTTCATTGGTTTTAAGTCGTCGGTAGCGGGCGTGACTCGCAGGAGAGCAACGTCAGACTTTGGGTCCACACCGACGATTTGAGCTGACAATTCTCGGTTATCCGCCAAAGTCACCTTGATATCGGTGGTGTCCTTGACCACATGACTGTTGGTCAAGATCAGTCCATCTTTGCTGATGATGACCCCCGACCCAAGGCTGTTACTCTCAAATTGTCGTGGCATACCTCGATGCCCAAAGAGCCCGTCAAATAAGGGATGCTGAGTCCGACCTCCGTGGGCGATGAGACGTTTGGTCGATGCGATATTCACAACACTGTCCACCGCGCCTTCGGCGACATCTGGCAACGTAAGGTCTGCACTCGGCTTTGCATGGGCCAAGCCCATAAAAGATACCCCAATGCAAATGAGGCACGCCCATCGTCGGAGGGAAATTTCGAATGGACGAATCATTGGTCGTGAACGGCCGTGCATGTCTGCTCCTTGTTCATGTCGCTTGCACTGTACGCGTACCCAACGGCGAGAACGCATTGGATGTCTCGGGTCACAGCGCATCAACGCCATCGGGTGGCCATTTCTTCCCGCGAGACAAAATTTCCTTCAATTAGATTCATAGGACTGTCACACGGTCACCAAAATCGAGCCACCGGTGCTGTAAAGGTCAGCACTTCACCGATTCAAGGCGTTCGATACGTGACAGCAGGTCGGCGCGGGTGCTGGACCATGACGCTTCCAATTGCCGGATGCCCTCGTGGCAAGCAGTCACCACCGAGCCCGTCAGATCTGAGCACTCCTCTTCGAGACGTTCCAGAATCGACGACAGCTCCATAATTTGATTGCGATCTATCAAAATCTGCTCTTTTAAATCAGCCATCCACTCATTCATCTGCTTGATTTCATGCGTCCGACTTGACCATTCCGATGCGAGATTCTCCACGGCATTTGCCAATTGGTTTGCCTCGTCGACCATCCGTCCAGCCTTCCACATCGCCTCACTGCCTTGGGCCACTGCAGCCTCACTGCGGGCCAAAGCCGTCAACGTTGCCACGGTGATACATGCACGGTCCACGGTGTCACTGATGGAGCCTTCATCTTGAAGTATTTCCTGATGCCGCTTTCTCAAAGACCGGTACTGAGGGCGAAGACGCTCGGACGCTGACATGCATTCCGAACGCAACGAAATCATATCTCCCAGGAGATGCTCAAAGACGCCCACCGAGATCTTTAGGCGCGCCTGGACATCCTCCATCGCTTTCATCAAAGCCATTGGCTGACTGAAGGGCCCGGTATCGGCTGCATCAAATGATATACGAGCATGTGCACATTCTTTCTGCACGCGAGCTTTTGCATGTGCACCCGACTTTAGATGGGCGTACTCCGCTCTCTCTAAAAAGGTCGTCGCCACTTCGAGATCTGCTTCAATCGGGGCGAAGAGTCGCGCATGAAGCTCGGTGCGTGCCACACCATTCAGGGTGTCCCACCGCCTTTCGAGCCTGTCTCTCATCGTTTGCAAAGACTGAAGTTGCTCGCTGATTAAGGATGCCGAATCCAATAACGTCCGGCGGGCCTTTCGACAGCCTCGAGCGGAGCGCCTCCAACGATCTACCATACCATTCGCATGACCATAGGATGCTCTGGCTCGACTCAACAGCGCATGGGCTGTGGGTACACGATTTGCGGAGCCAGATGCTCTCGATGGACGGTTCTCAAGCGGCGTTTTGAGAGTTTTCAGTACACTTTCGTACGCCAAATTGATTAATTTAGCAGTATCTTCTGCCGCT
>Ga0160423_10002794_pt1 | contig 14569 bp, 9 predicted proteins | sample CRUFie14St8metaG_FD_108191 | JGI IMG/M metagenome (GOLD analysis project Ga0160423, IMG submission 108191) | Marine microbial communities from the Costa Rica Dome - CRUD Field 142mm St8 metaG | ecosystem: Environmental > Aquatic > Marine > Oceanic > Photic zone | place: Costa Rica: the Eastern...
AGTTGGCAATTGGTACTTCCAAGAGGTGTCTTTGCTTATTCGCGTCGTCGCCATACTCGCGGCAGCCGTATTGGCTGGCCTAATTGCTGTGCAAACGGAGCGCGGGCACGGCATATGGACTTTGATCAAGGAAGCAAGAACAGAGATCCGTAGAGTTGTTTGGCCGTCGAACCAAGAAACTACCCAAACCACATTGGTTGTTTTGGTGATTGTGTTGGTATTCGCCCTGATTTTATGGGGTTTGGATTCACTGTTGAGCTGGATCGTCAGCTCCATTATCGGATAGCCTGATGTCGAAGAATTGGTACGTAGTGCATGCATACTCGGGCTTCGAGAAAAACGTTGCCCGAGCGCTCCAAGAGCGAGTGAATCTGTCTGAGCACCAGGATTTTTTTGGCGAGATCCTTGTGCCGACCGAGGAAGTCGTAGAAATGCGTGGTGGCCAGAAGCGTCGTAGTGAGCGCAAATTTTTTCCGGGGTACGTTTTAGTCGAGATGGAATTAAACGATGACACTTGGCACCTAGTTAAAGAAACGCCAAGGGTTATGGGGTTCATCGGCGGTAAGGCGGATCAACCCGCTCCGTTGTCACCACGAGAAGCAGCGTCAATCCTTGATCGAGTGGCTGCCGGCAGCGAAAAAGCAACGCCGAAGACAGTCTTCGAACCAGGTGAGATTGTACGGGTGACCGATGGACCATTTAACGACTTTAACGGCGTGGTAGAAGAAGTGAACTACGAGAAGAGTCGGTTACAAGTCGCAGTTACAATTTTTGGTCGCTCAACTCCTGTGGAGTTGGATTTTGGCCAAGTAGAAAAAGGCTAAAAAGCCTTCATTCGAGCAGTCAATAAAGATTGTTCGTAACAAAACGGGGAGTGACGGACTTCAATGATTAGAAGCCGCACGTTAGAACCCACAAGGAGCGAAAATGGCTAAGAAAGTCGATGCCTACATCAAGCTGCAAGTTGCAGCAGGTCAGGCAAACCCAAGTCCGCCTGTTGGCCCAGCACTGGGACAACACGGTGTAAATATCATGGATTTCTGTAAAGCATTTAATGCCCAGACCCAGTCTGTTGAGCAAGGGCTGCCGATCCCGGTAGTCATCACTGTTTATGCAGATAAAAGTTTCACCTTTGTAACGAAGACGCCTCCCGCGGCTGTTTTACTGCGTAAGGCTGCGAACATAGACAAGGGATCGGCCACACCGAATACCCATAAAGTCGCTAAGGTGAATCGTGCTCAGTTAGAAGAAATTGCCAAAATTAAGATGCCGGATCTTACCGCTGCGGATATGGATGCGGCAGTAAGAACGATTGCAGGCACCGCGCGTGCTTCTGGCATTGATGTGGAGGGCGTATAGATGGCCAAGCTGAGTAAGCGCATGCGCGCGATAGCAGAAAAAGTAGATGCGGAAAAAGCCTACTCCATCGAAGAGGCCGTAGGCCTTCTCAACGAGCTGTCCAAGGCGAAATTCAAAGAATCCTTTGATGTGTCGATTAACCTTGGAGTCGATCCGCGAAAATCTGACCAAGTAGTGCGCGGTGCAACCACGTTGCCCCACGGCACCGGGAAATCAGTCCGCGTGGCGGTATTTGCCCAAGGCGATAATGCTGAAAAAGCGACTGCCGCAGGTGCTGATCTGGTCGGTTTCGAGGACTTGGGTGAGCAGATTAAGGCCGGCAACATGGATTTCGATGTGGTCATTGCGACACCAGATGCCATGCGTATCGTCGGTCAGCTTGGCAAGGTGCTAGGTCCTCGAGGTCTTATGCCCAACCCCAAGACCGGGACAGTGACAGCGGATGTTGAGACCGCCGTGAAAAATGCCAAAGCTGGTCAGGTGCAATTCCGAACCGATAAGGCGGGTATTGTGCACGGCAGCATCGGCCAAGTAGGTTTCGACATTGGGCAAATCAAAGAAAATTTAGAAGCCTTGGTTGGCGACCTGAAAAAAGCGAAACCAGCCTCGGCGAAAGGTGTGTATTTAAAGAAGATGACCCTGTCGACAACTATGGGTCCAGGAATTTCCATCGACCAAGGTTCATTAGAAACCTAAGGTCAGATGTTTGGATTTTGGAGGTCCGGCTCGTGTTCGCATTAGCCGGTACCGTCAAAAACCGTAGGTGCAGTAGCTCGCTAAACCAAGCATGAAAGTGCTGGTAGAAGCACTGCTTAATTGCCTACGCAGATGGTGAACTGCTCCTAGAGCAGTAGGCAGATTGAGTGACAAGGCCTGTGCCTTGATAGCTTAGAAAGCCGTCTCCAAGGATTTAAGTCTGCTAAAGACTTAAAGCGAAAGAGATTCGCCGCAATACGGCATAACGCCGTTAACGGAAACAGCTAAGGCTGTTTTAAACGCGATGAGGCAAAAGCCTCATCTAACGGAGAAGCACGTGGCACTAGGATTAGAACAAAAGCAACAGATCGTTGCTGAAGTGAACGAGGTTGCCGCCTCTGCTTTGTCGGCAGTGCTTGCAGATTATCGTGGTCTGACAGTCGCTGAGATGACCGATATGCGTGTCAAGGCGCGCGAAAGCGGTGTTTATCTCAGGGTCGTTAGAAATACGTTGGCAAAACGCGCTATTGAAGGTACCGAATACGAGTGCCTAAACGATGCGTTTGTTGGGCCAACGTTACTGGCATTTTCTCAGGAAGATCCAGGTGCCGCGGCAAGATTGTTAAAGGATTACGCAAAGGAGCTTGAAGACCTAGAAATCAAGGCTCTGTCTATTGGCGGTGAGATGTTGGGAGCCGATCAGCTTGATCGCGTTGCCAAGTTGCCGACTCTAGACGAGGCGCGGTCCTTGCTCATGAGCGTCATGCAAGCGCCGGTTGTTAAATTGGCTCGTACTCTAAATGAAGTACCCGGCAAATTAACTCGAACCGTAGCTGCTATCAGAGATCAGAAACAGGCGGAAGGTTAAATACCTCAACATAGATCGCTTTAGAATTTAGGAGAACTTATACAATGGCACTGTCCAAAGAAGACGTACTAAACGCAATCGCTGAGATGAGCGTTATGGAGGTTGTCGACCTCATTTCCGATATGGAAGAAAAGTTCGGCGTTTCAGCCGCAGCAGCAGTAGCCGCGGCCCCAGCAGCGGGAGCTGCAGGTGGAGACGCCGGTGCAGCTGAAGAGAAAGATGAATTTGACGTGGTACTCGCTGGTGCGGGCGACAAGAAAGTCAACGTCATCAAGGCGGTTCGCGCCATTACAGGACTTGGTTTGAAAGAAGCCAAGGCTCTTGTTGATGAAGCGCCGTCACCCATCAAAGAGGGTGCAACCAAAGATGAAGCAGAAGACTTCAAAAAGCAGCTTGAAGAAGCTGGCGCAACGGTAGAGCTGAAATAGTAATCAGCTCTCTTGTTTCGCGCGAAGGGTCGGCCTCGCTGTTCATAGTGAATAGCGAGCGTTGGCCCTTGGCTGTTTCCCAGAGCTTAAGCTCTAAAAAGTTTCGTAATTGAGTGTAGGAGATTCGCATGGCGTTTAGCTTTACCGAGAAGAAGCGTATCCGTAAGGACTTTGGCAAGCTGTCCCAGACAATGGAGCTGCCGTATCTGTTGGCTATACAGGTCGATTCCTACAATAAATTTTTGCAGGTCGGAAAGGATGCTGAAGAGCGTGCTGAATCCGGTCTGCATGCAGCGTTCAAGTCGGTGTTCCCGATTGTCAGCTATTCCGGCAGCGCTGCCCTCGAATACGTGGATTACCAACTGGGCGAGCCCGCCTTTGATGTAAAGGAATGTACCTTACGCAGTATTACTTATGCGGCGCCGTTGCGAGTCAAAGTCCGGTTGATCATTTACGACAAAGAATCGTCGAATAAAACGGTCAAGGACGTCAAAGAGCAAGAAGTCTACATGGGTGAAATACCCCTAATGACTGAAAATGGCACCTTTGTCATTAACGGCACCGAGCGTGTTGTGGTTTCGCAACTGCACCGCTCCCCTGGCGTATTCTTCGATCATGATAAGGGCAAGACCCATTCCTCCGGCAAGCTTCTCTACAATGCCCGAGTGATTCCCTATCGTGGGTCATGGCTTGACTTCGAGTTCGACCCGAAAGACTGTGTATTCGTGCGTATTGACCGGCGCAGAAAGCTGCCGGCAAGCATTATCTTGCGTGCCTTGGAATACACGAGCGAAGAGATATTAGATACTTTCTTCGATACCAATACGTTCTTCCTAGAAGACGGAGCGCTATCCGTTGAACTGATTGCCGAGCGTCTGCGAGGCGATGTAGCTACCTTCGATATCCTAGGCGCTGACGGCAAGGTCATCGTCGAAACGGGTCGAAGAATCACCGCTCGTCACGTCCGCTTGCTGCAGGACAGCGGCATGAACAAGCTATCGGTCCCTAACGAGTACCTGCTTGACCAAGTAACTGCCAAGGATTTAGTTGATCAATCCACCGGTGAAGTGGCGATACCGTGTAATACGGTGATCACCGAAGAGGTTATGGAGCAGTTGCTGGAGTTGGGTGTCGGTGAATTCCAGACAATTTATACCAATGATCTGGATTGCGGGCCGTTTGTATCAGACACGCTGCGAATCGATCCAAGCCGCAACAGATTAGAAGCTTTGGTTGAGATTTACCGCATGATGCGTCCAGGCGAGCCGCCGACAAAAGAAGCTGCGGAAAACTTGTTCAGTAATTTGTTCTTCTCCAATGACCGATACGATTTGTCGGCTGTTGGGCGCATGAAGTTCAACAGACGCTTGGGTCGTGAGGAAATAGAAGGCGAGGGCACTCTAGGCAAGGATGACATTGTCAGCGTGCTGAAAACACTCATAGACATTCGTAACGGTAAGGGGTCGGTAGATGATATTGACCACCTCGGTAATCGCCGTGTTCGGTCTGTTGGTGAAATGGCTGAAAACCAGTTCAGAGTTGGCTTGATTCGAGTCGAGCGAGCGGTAAAAGAACGCCTGAGTTTGGCTGAGTCAGAAGGTCTGATGCCGCAAGATATGATCAATGCCAAGCCAGTGGCGGCAGCGGTCAAAGAATTCTTCGGATCTTCCCAGCTCTCTCAGTTTATGGACCAAAACAATCCATTATCTGAAGTGACGCACAAGCGCCGAGTTTCAGCGCTTGGGCCTGGCGGTTTAACCCGCGAACGCGCGGGCTTCGAAGTCCGAGATGTGCACTCTACGCACTATGGCCGTGTCTGTCCGATTGAAACGCCGGAAGGCCCAAACATCGGTTTGATCAACAGCCTGGCGACTTATGCGCGTACCAATGAATATGGATTCTTAGAGTCCCCATATCATCCCGTGGTCAACGGTGTGGTGACTAAGGATGTAGAGTATTTGTCGGCGATTGATGAAGCCGAGTACGTGATTGCTCAGGCCAGCGCTCCAGTGGACAACAAAGGCCGCTTTACCACGGATATGGTAGACGTGCGCCACCGCAATGAATTCACCAAGACTGCGGCAGAAAACGTCAACTTTATGGACGTATCACCGAAGCAGGTGGTGTCGGTCGCTGCATCTCTAATACCGTTCCTTGAGCATGACGATGCTAACCGCGCCTTGATGGGTTCAAATATGCAGCGTCAAGCGGTGCCGACGCTAAAGGCCGAGAAGCCCTTGGTGGGTACTGGTATGGAGCGAAATGTTGCGCGTGACTCCGGAGTCTGCGTGATCGCGCGCCGCGGTGGGGTTGTCGACAGTGTTGATGCAGGCCGCATTGTGGTGCGGGTTGCAGATGCCGAAACCGAAGCTGGCGAAGCCGGGGTAGATATCTATAGCCTGACTAAATTCACCCGCTCTAACCAAAATACCTGTATCAATCAGCGTCCGTTGGTGAAGCCTGGTGACGTCATCGCCAAGCAAGATATTTTGGCGGACGGTCCGTCAATTGATATGGGCGAACTGGCGTTAGGCCAAAACATGCGCATCGCCTTTATGCCTTGGAATGGCTACAACTTTGAAGACTCCATCTTGGTATCAGAGCGCGTGGTCAAAGAGGATCGTTTCACTAGCATCCACATCCAGGAATTGACCTGTATCGCTCGTGACACAAAGCTTGGGCCTGAAGAGATTACCTGTGATATCCCGAATGTGGGTGAGGGTGCCTTATCGAAACTCGATGAGTCCGGCATCGTATACATCGGAGCCGAGGTCAGCGCAGGCGACATATTGGTGGGTAAGGTTACGCCGAAGGGTGAAACGCAACTCACGCCAGAAGAAAAGCTGCTGCGGGCGATTTTCGGTGAGAAAGCTTCGGATGTTAAAGACTCGTCCCAGCGTGTGCCGAGTAGCGTTAAGGGTACCGTCATCGACGTTCAGGTGTTTACTCGTGATGGCGTGGAAAAAGACCAGCGTGCAAAAGACATTGAGTATTCTCAACTGGCAGAAATTCGTAAGAATCTCGATGACGAATATCGCATTGTTGAGGCCGCGACCTACGAGCGTTTACAACGTGCGTTGTCTGGAAACAAAGTTGCTAGTGCGCCAGGCAAGAGCAAAGGCGATCAGGTTGATGAAGAGTACTTGCAGACACTTGCCGGGGACGATTGGTTCCGCATCCGCATGCAAGATGACAGTCTGAACGGTCAAATTGAGAAAGCTGAGGCGCATCTGAAAGAGCGCAAGGCGGGACTCGATGCAATTTATGAAGACCAACGCGGCAAGCTAGAGAGTGGCGATGACCTAGCGCCGGGCGTGTTGAAGATCGTAAAGGTCTATCTGGCAATCAAGCGTCGTATCCAACCGGGCGACAAGATGGCCGGACGTCACGGTAACAAGGGTGTTATCTCGGTGATCATGCCTGTTGAAGACATGCCATTCGATGAACACGGCGAGCCGGTAGATATCGTGCTTAACCCGTTGGGTGTGCCTTCGCGGATGAATGTCGGCCAAGTATTAGAGGTTCACCTAGGGTGGGCGGCGCGCGGTATCGGTGACCGCGTCAATAAGATGCTGGAAGAGCAGCGTAAAACTGCCGAGGTTCGAAAGTTCCTCACCGAGGTATATAACCAGGTGGGCAGTTCGGTAGAGCTAAAATCTCTCAGCGACGCTGAGGTTTTGGATCTAGCCAGCAATCTGCGTACCGGTTTACCTTTTGCGACGCCGGCATTTGACGGTGCTCAAGAAGAGGAAATCAAGGCCATGCTAGAGCTAGCCGGTCTGCCAAGCAGTGGTCAGACAACGCTCTATGACGGCCGTACGGGCGACCCGTTTGATCGACCTGTAACAGTTGGCTACATGTACATGCTGAAACTCAACCATTTGGTGGATGACAAGATGCATGCGCGGTCGACAGGGTCGTACAGTCTTGTTACGCAACAGCCACTTGGTGGTAAGGCGCAATTCGGCGGCCAGCGATTCGGCGAAATGGAAGTGTGGGCCCTTGAAGCATATGGTGCGGCTTATACCCTGCAAGAAATGTTGACGGTCAAGTCTGATGACGTAAATGGCCGTACCAAGATGTACAAAAATATCGTAGATGGTGACTTTAAGATGGAGCCAGGGATGCCCGAGTCCTTCAATGTATTGGTCAAGGAGATTAGATCCTTGGGTATCAATATCGAGTTGGAAACTGACTAGTGACCTTGGGTAGTCTGAGCTGAGCAAGCTCAGGCCTAACTCAGCCTAATTGGCTGGCGTCCAAAAAGAATGAGGAAAGATCGTGAAAGACTTACTTAACTTGTTAAAGGCCCAAGGCGGCGTAGAAGAATTCGATGCATTGCGCATTGGTTTGGCATCACCGGAAATGATCCGATCATGGTCATTTGGTGAGGTAAAAAAGCCCGAGACCATCAACTATCGTACCTTCAAGCCGGAACGCGATGGCCTGTTTTGTGCGCGGATCTTTGGCCCCACTAAGGATTACGAGTGTCTCTGTGGCAAGTACAAGCGACTCAAGCATCGTGGTGTTATTTGTGAGAAGTGTGGTGTTGAAGTAACGCTTACCAAGGTGCGACGTGAGCGCATGGGCCACATTGAATTGGCCTGCCCGACAGCGCACATCTGGTTTTTGAAATCGCTGCCATCACGCATTGGCCTATTGCTGGATATGACGCTTCGGGATATTGAGCGGGTTCTGTATTTTGAGTCCTTTGTTGTCATCGACGCGGGTTTGACTGATCTAGAGGTCGGGCAACTCCTCACCGATGAAGAGTACTACCAGAATCTCGAGGAATACGGGGACGAATTCGACGCTCGTATGGGTGCCGAGGCGGTTCAGCAGTTACTGTTGAATTTGGATATGGACGCGGAGATTGCTCAGTTGCGGGAGGAAATCCCAGCAACCAACTCTGAGACTAAGATCAAGAAGTTTTCTAAGCGCCTGAAGCTTATGGAAGCGTTTGTGAAGTCGGGCAACAAGCCAGAGTGGATGGTTATGACCGTGTTGCCGGTATTGCCGCCAGATCTCCGGCCGCTCGTGCCGTTGGAAGGTGGTCGTTTTGCGACCTCGGATTTGAATGATCTTTACCGTCGAGTGATCAATCGTAACAACCGACTTAAGCGGCTGTTGGATCTGTCTGCACCGGATATCATCGTGCGCAACGAGAAGCGTATGCTGCAGGAATCAGTGGACGCGTTGTTGGACAACGGCCGACGTGGCCGGGCGATTACAGGTTCAAACAAACGACCGCTGAAATCGCTAGCCGACATGATCAAAGGCAAGCAAGGGCGCTTCCGTCAAAACTTGTTGGGTAAGCGCGTCGACTACTCTGGCCGGTCGGTAATTGTCTGTGGCCCGACCTTAAAACTGCATCAGTGCGGGTTGCCGAAGAAGATGGCCTTGGAACTGTTCAAGCCGTTCATCTTTGGCAAGCTCGAAGAGCTGCAGTTGGCGACTACAATTAAAGCAGCTAAGAAAATGGTCGAGCGGGAAACGGCAGATGTCTGGGACATCCTGGCCGGCGTGATCCGCGAGCATCCAGTAATGCTCAACCGTGCTCCAACCTTGCACCGTTTGGGTATTCAGGCGTTTGAGCCGGTGCTGATTGAAGGTAAAGCGATACAATTGCATCCATTGGTCTGTAGTGCCTACAACGCGGACTTTGATGGCGACCAGATGGCGGTACACGTACCGCTGACATTGGAGGCCCAGCTGGAAAGCCGAGCGCTCATGATGTCTACCAACAACATCCTATCCCCGGCCAGCGGTGAACCCATCATCGTGCCGTCACAAGATGTTGTTTTGGGTATTTACTACATGACCCGGGAAAAAATTAATGCCCGGGGTGAAGGTTCAGTATTTGCCAACATCGACGAAGTGCATAGAGCGTTTCACGCTCAGCAGGTGGCGCTGCATGCTCGGGTCAAGGTGCGTGTAGAAGAGCATTCAGCTGACGAAGCTGGAGCGGTTACATCCCAATCCCAAGTCTATGAAACAACCGTGGGTCGGGCACTACTCTACGATATCGTGCCGAAAATGCTGCCTTTCGAAATGGTCAACAAGGCCATGGACAAAAAAGCAATCTCAACGCTCATTAACGATTGCTATCGCCGTTGCGGTCTTAAAGATACAGTGATCTTTGCTGACCAACTTATGTACGCCGGTTTTGCTCGATCAACATCTTCGGGAGCCTCAATTGGTGTCGAGGATTTCGTTATCCCGCAAGCGAAGAGCAAGATTATTGCTGAGGCAGAAGCTGAGGTTGAAGAAATCGAGTCGCAATACGCCTCGGGTTTGGTTACCCAAGGTGAAAAGTACAACAAGGTGGTAGACATCTGGTTGCGCGCGAATGACTTGGTGGCTCGAGCCATGATGGATGGCATTTCTAAAGAGTCAGTAGTAAACAAAGATGGTGACGACGAAGAGCAGACCTCGTTCAACTCGGTCTACATTTATGCGGATTCTGGAGCACGTGGTTCACCTGCACAGATTCGACAGCTGGCGGGTATGCGCGGTTTGATGACCCGGCCAGATGGTTCGATCATCGAAAACGCAATTACCGCTAACTTCCGCGAAGGCCTGACCGTAAACGAGTACTTCATTTCAACCCACGGAGCCCGTAAAGGTCTGGCCGATACAGCGTTAAAGACCGCGAACTCCGGGTATTTGACTCGGCGTTTGGTCGATGTGGCCCAGGATGTGGTCATCACAGATCAAGACTGTGGCACCAAAGACGGATTGTTCGTGACCTCTATTATTGAGGGTGGCGACGTAGTCTTGCCGCTAGGCGCCCGGGTATTGGGTCGTACTGTGGCGCAGGATATTCACGCTGCCGACGGCAAAGAAATCCTCATTGAGCGCGGTACTCTTATTGACGAGGCTTGGGTAGAGCGTCTCGATGAAATGGGCATCGATGAAATGTGGGTGCGCTCAGCGATCACCTGCGAAACGGCACATGGCGTCTGTCGTGCATGCTACGGCCGCGACCTTGCTCGAGGCCACTTTGTAAATGTCGGTGAGGCAGTGGGCGTAATTGCTGCGCAATCCATCGGCGAGCCTGGCACTCAGTTGACTATGCGTACCTTCCACATCGGTGGTGCAGCGTCGCGGGCCTCGGCTGTGGATAACATCCAAGTTAAACATGGTGGCACCGTAAGATTGCACAACCTTAAGACCGTACAGCGGGAAACCGGTGAACTGGTAGCGGTAAGTCGTTCTGGAGCAGTTGCTGTGGCCGACGATCATGGTCGCGAGCGCGAGCGTTATAAGCTGCCATACGGCGCAGTCTTATCGGCCAATGAAGGGGATGCAGTGGATGCCGGGCAGGTTATTGCTCAGTGGGATCCGCTAACTCATCCGATCGTGGCGGAAGTGGCCGGTGTTATTGAATTCCATGAAATGGAAGAAGGTTTGTCGATGAATCGCCAAACTGACGAACTCACGGGTCTTAGCAACATTACAGTGCTTGATCCGAAAGATCGTCCGAGCGCTGCTAAGGACCTCCGACCTGCGGTACGGCTTGTCGATGCTAAGGGCAATGCGGTGATGCTGCCTGGTAGCGAGGTTCCGGCGAATTACTTTATGCCGAATAATGCAATTTTGAATACCGAAAACGGTTCCAAGATCGGCATTGGCGACATTATTGCGCGGATTCCTCAGGAAGGATCCAAGACTCGCGATATTACCGGTGGTTTGCCTCGAGTCGCTGACTTGTTCGAAGCAAGAAAGCCAAAAGAGCCTGCCATACTTGCTGAGGCGACCGGTGCGGTCTCCTTCGGTAAGGAAACCAAGGGTAAGCGCCGCCTAGTGATCACGCCTGCAGATGGCGATCCAGTGGAAACATTGATCCCGAAATGGCGAACCATCGGCGTATTCGACGGCGAGCAGGTTGAAAAGGGTGAGATCGTTTGCGACGGCCCGTTCAGCGCTCACGATATTTTGCGTCTCAAGGGCGTGGAAGAGTTGGCGAAGTATATCGTTAACGAGATCCAGGAGGTTTATCGTCTACAAGGTGTGACGATCAACGATAAGCACATCGAAGTCATTGTTCGTCAGATGCTGCGTAAGGTCGAGGTCACCCATTCCGGTGATTCACACCTGATTCGTGGTGAGCAACTGGAGTATACGCAGATTCGTGAAATCAATGCTGCGTTGCTGGCTGAGGATAAAGCACCCGCGGAATTCCAGCGCATATTGTTGGGCATTACCAAAGCCTCCTTGGCCACTGAGTCATTTATTTCTGCGGCATCCTTCCAGGAGACTACTCGAGTGCTTACTGAAGCAGCTGTCACTGGCAAGAAGGATTACTTGCGCGGACTTAAAGAGAATGTGGTTGTGGGCCGACTTATCCCAGCGGGTACCGGCTTGACCTATCACGCAGATCGTAAGCGCCAGCGCGAAGAAGAGTTGGCGGCAGGCGAGCGTGAGACGGCGACCGCAGATGAGATTGAGCAGGCGCTGAGTGAAGCCCTGGCGGCGCAGGGTTCGGACTAGACCGAACCCTGCTGCTAAAAAGCGCAGCAGCTCGACGTAAACAGCCTTGAGAATTAGCTGGGGCGTGATTAGAATGCGCCCCCCACCGTGTGACCACATCACCGAGTGGAATAAAAAAGTGGAGAATGACCGAACATGGCAACAATTAGCCAGTTAGTAAGAAAGCCGCGCAAGCGCAAAGTGGTGAAGAATATCGTTCCGGCTTTGCAGGCGTGCCCGCAAAAACGTGGGGTCTGTACTCGCGTATATACGACCACACCGAAGAAGCCGAACTCGGCTTTGCGTAAGGTCTGCCGTGTGCGTTTAACCAACGGCTATGAGGTGACCTCATATATCGGCGGTGAAGGTCATAACCTGCAAGAGCACTCGGTGGTGCTAATCCGTGGTGGGCGAGTGAAGGACCTTCCTGGTGTGCGTTATCACACCATTCGTGGAACCTTGGATACTTCTGGCGTAGCAGATCGCCGTCAGGGGCGCTCTAAGTACGGTGCCAAGCGACCTAAGTAAGATTTATCAGACAACATTGAGGCGATAGCCTCGCACTTTAAATATTCTCAGTAAGGCCCTGATTGTTCGGGGGAGACCTGAAGAAAGGAGAACGATATGCCAAGACGTCGCGTAATTGCCAAGCGAGAAATTCTTCCAGATCCTAAGTTTAACAACCAAGTGGTTGCCAAGTTTATTAACCACGTCATGGTAAGTGGCAAAAAAGCCGTTGCTGAAAGCATCGTATACGGCGCCCTCGATCGCGTTCAGGCGCGTGATAATGCAGACCCCATTGAAGTTTTTGAAAAAGCACTGGATGCCATAGCGCCCATGGTGGAAGTAAAGTCCCGGCGCGTCGGTGGCGCGACCTACCAGGTGCCTGTTGAAGTACGTCCATCTCGACGTCAAGCGTTGGCTATGCGTTGGTTAGTAGACAGTGCTCGTTCGCGCAGTGAAAAGTCTATGGCCGCCCGGCTGGCCGGTGAGTTCATGGATGCGGCCGAAGGTCGTGGTTCAGCGGTTAAGAAGCGCGAAGATACACACCGTATGGCTGATGCTAATAAGGCGTTCGCGCACTACCGCTACTAGCCTACTGTTCCGCTAAACCGAGTCACTGGGTATGCCTCGCACTACGCCTATCGCCCGCTATCGCAACATAGGCATCGTCGCCCATGTGGATGCGGGCAAGACCACAACCACAGAGCGCGTTCTGTTCTACACCGGCTTGTCTCACAAGATTGGTGAAGTGCATGACGGCGCTGCGGTTATGGATTGGATGGAGCAAGAGCAAGAGCGGGGCATCACCATCACCTCCGCAGCGACCACATGCTTTTGGCGTGGTATGTCCCAGCAATTCGATGAACATCGAATCAATATCATAGATACCCCAGGGCACGTAGATTTCACCATCGAAGTGGAGCGCAGTCTGCGCGTATTAGATGGCGCGGTTGTGGTTTTTTGCGGCACCTCGGGTGTTGAGCCGCAATCAGAGACGGTCTGGCGCCAGGCGAATAAGTACGAAGTGCCGCGGGTAGTTTTCGTCAATAAGATGGATCGGCAGGGTGCAGATTTCCCCAGAGTTGTAGAACAGATACGCGACCGATTGGGCGCTAATCCTGTGCCCTTACAAATTGCTATTGGCGCGGAAGAACTGTTCTCTGGTGTCGTTGACCTCATTACCATGCGGGCGATTTATTGGAGTGATGATGATCAAGGCTTGAGTCATCGCAGCGAGGACATCCCGGCAGATCTGGTGGAAACCGCCGAGAGTATGCGCGAAGAACTGATGGAGGTTGCGGCCGAAGCCAACGAAGAGCTTATGGAACGTTATCTTGAGGAGGGCAGTCTCAGCGAGGCCGACCTCCGTGAGGGTTTGCGAATCCGCACCTTGGCTAATGAGATTGTTCCAGCCCTTTGTGGCAGTGCGTTCAAGAATAAGGGCGTGCAATCGGTATTGGATGCCGTGGTGGACTTCCTGCCAGCGCCAACGGAAGTCAAAGCGATCGAAGGCACCCTATCTAAGGGTGATCTGGCCACACGACAGGCCGAAGACGATGCACCTTTTGCGGCACTAGCGTTCAAGATTGCGACGGATTCCTTTGTTGGCACGCTAACTTTTTTCCGTGTGTACTCCGGCGTGCTGAAGACCGGAGATCAGGTTTATAACCCCATCAAAGATAAGCGGGAGCGCATCGGCCGCATGGTGCAAATGCACGCTAATAACCGTGAAGAAATAAAAGAAGTTAGAGCGGGCGATATTGCAGCGGCCATCGGGCTGAAAGACGTTACTACTGGGGAAACCTTGTGCAGTAAAGAGCACGCCATTACGTTAGAGCGGATGGAGTTCCCGGATCCTGTGATTTCGGTCGCGGTGGAGCCGAAGTCCGTTGCTGATCAGGAGAAACTTACAGTCGCTCTTGGCAAGCTCGCTCAGGAAGACCCGTCTTTTCGCGTTGAGACCGATAAAGAAACGGGTCAAATGATCATCTCGGGTATGGGCGAATTGCATTTGGAGGTTATTGTTGACCGGATGCAGCGCGAGTTCGGCGTTGCGGCCAATATCGGTAAGCCCCAAGTGGCGTATCGAGAGACCATACAGGCCTCTGTCGAGCACGAAGCGAAATTTATTCGTCAGACCGGTGGCCGTGGGCAATATGGCCACGTCAAATTGCGCCTAGAGCCTCTGCAAGACGAAGACGGAAACTATGCTTACGAGTTCGCTGACGCAATTGTCGGCGGC
>Ga0160423_10002796_pt1 | contig 14561 bp, 1 predicted proteins | sample CRUFie14St8metaG_FD_108191 | JGI IMG/M metagenome (GOLD analysis project Ga0160423, IMG submission 108191) | Marine microbial communities from the Costa Rica Dome - CRUD Field 142mm St8 metaG | ecosystem: Environmental > Aquatic > Marine > Oceanic > Photic zone | place: Costa Rica: the Eastern...
GAAAATAAGATTGATACTGAGAACGGATATATCTTCGAGAACTATGATCCTGTTCTTAAGTATGGTTATGGTTACGTTGCTAACCCTAAAGCAGTTCGTGTTACACTGAATGACAATCTAAATCAAGCAGGATCCGAACCTGCAAATAAAACACACTCACCTATCATTGGTTTTGCTTATGATGGTAACCCTATCTATGGTGCATTCGGTTATGAAGACCCACTAGATACAAATTCATCTATTGTTAGAATGACATCTGGTTATTCTATTAACGGAACTCGTTCAGGTGGTCCTTCATTAACACAATACCCCATGGGTACTTTTGTTGATGATTACACCTACACCCACCGTAGCGGGTCATTAGACGAAAACAATGGACGATTTTGTATTACCCCAGAATTTCCGCAAGGAACTTATGCTTATTTCATTACTATTGATAGCAATCAAGTACCGCAATTCCCATACCTTCTAGGTGCTAATTTCTACTCACTACCTGTTGATAGTAATTACAATTCTGATATAACTCAGTCTGAACTTCCTAAGAATGCGAAGAGACTGTCTGTTGCAGCAATGCCAAGAAATGGCGAAGGATTTGTCGGGACTATTTCTGATGTTTCTTCTGGTACAGTAGATAGTATCAGGATTGACAGATCATCTGCTAATTTCTCTGTTAACAATAAAATTTATTTTAACAACGAAGGAACACAAGGTTCTGAAGCAGAGGCATTAGTTTCTTCTGTAAAAGGAAAGACTGTTAACTATCTACAAAGTAAAGAAACTAAGGTAGTTAAACTTACAACTATTCAAACTGCATACCTATTTGCTGATGATACATTAAGACAACCTAGTTCTGGTGCATTTGGTGAGATTGTAGGTACAGTTGCTAATGACAATGTAATTGTTCTCAAGAATGTTAATGGTACGTTTGATACCACTGGCACATTCTCTGCTGATATCAAAACGTTTACCATTCTACTAGATCAGGATAGTTCATACACTGAGGGTTCTCAACTAAGTCTAACTGATGGTATCAATCCTCCAGTTGCAACAGCAGAAATCTTAGAAAGCACAAATCGTCAAAATGTTGTAACGATCAAAGTTCTTACAGGAACGTGGGTAGTCAATGAAGATTACTTCCTACAATCTGATAACCTGTTCAATACTATTGGTTCTAAAATTATTAGACTTACTTCTTTGAGTGACAATCTGGAACCATTTGATGTCAATCAAAGTGTTGCTTTGGTAGAGACATCTGCAGCGCATGGTCTTGGTATTGGTGATAAAGTCACTGTTGATATTAATCCAGATGATAGCACAAAAACTAAGAACTACTGGATTAGAAAAAGACTGTATCAAGAGGCAACTCTAATTCCACCTAAGGTCAATACCACAATTAATGACACTGGTGTTGGTAGGTTCCAAATTCTAAATGGTGGTGCAGACTATACCGCTGGTACATATACCAACATTAAGTTGACTGGTGGAACTGGTGAAGATGCTACAGCAACTATTGTAGTTTCTGACGCTGGTACTGTATCATCTGTACAAATTCAAACAAAAGGATCTGGATATCGTAAAGCAGACTACCTTGGTGTTGCTGATGAGGATCTAGTAAGGTCTGGTGCATCACAAAGCACAATGCGTCTAGTCATTTATGTCGATCATGTTGGTTTTGCAGCAGGATCTACACAGTTGATTGTTGATGATGCAGTCAAGTATGCTAATGGTGATCTAATCCAAGTTGGAGAAGAAATTCTAGAGATCTCTTCTATTGATGGAAGCACTCTTACTGTTTCTACTGCAAGAGAGGGAACTACTGCAGTTGATCACTATGATGGTCAGGCAGTATCTCTGTATAAACCAAGATATAACTTTGATGCTAACTTCCAGATCTTTACTGGAAACAATTCTGGATTTGTTCAGTCTTATGATAGAGACACTCAAAAAATTACAGTCATCTACAACTATAGTGTTACAAATCCAATTCAAGTAGCACAAAGTTCTAGTTTCTTTGATAGCAGTACACCTGCAAGATTGGTTGCTGTAAGTTCTGCTGAAGAAACAATCAATAAATTTGAATTTTCAGAAGACAACACTACATTTACCCCTAACCCTGATATTAATATTCAGGAATATTACAAGTACAAGTTTGATACGTCTCACCCTAGTCTTACTGGGACTTATTTTGATATGTCTCCAAGTAGAAACTATAATCTAGAAACTCTAGAAAAGTTTACTACTACAATTCTACCAGGAAATGCTGGTTCTTACACAGATGTAAAATTTGGATTTGGTGCAAGACTTAGTGATAACACATATACAGAAAAAGTAGGAACTGACTTTACTAACTTCTATTACTTTGATAGAAAAGGTGTTGTCAATTCTGAAGGTAAGTCACTCAAGATTGTCACCGATCCTCTCCAAGGCGTTAAAACTGTCAATTATGTTACCTCCACTCGTTTTGTTTATGATATACCTAGTGAGCCTCTTTGGGATGGTTCTGGATCCATTTCTTATACTACTACTGGTCAGTTCTCTGTCGGTGAGATTAACTCGTTCTCAATTACAAACCTTGGACTGAACTATAAGAAAGTTCCTATTATCGAAGGTGTAGAACCTAATGTAGATTATAGAGCATCTGCTACTGTATTGTTTGATGCTGCATCACAAACAATCACAGGTGTTTCTGTAAAAGAGAAAGGATCTAATTATGTAAATCCAAAAGTTGTTATCACTGATGGTGATGGAACAAACGCAGAATTTGGTATTGTCATCAGAGATGGTAGTGTATTCTCTATTGTTGTCACTAATGCTGGTAAAGGATATTCTTATGCTCCTACTATTGATATTATAGAAAGTGATGTAGAAGCATTTGTTGAAAGTAATACTATAGGTCTTCCTAGAAGTATTTCTATTATCGACAATGGTGGTGCATACCACCTAGACAAGACTATTGCATCTACATTTAACTCAAACTTCATTGTATCTCTGTCTGGTAGTAATTACACTTTCAAGAAAGGTGAAATTGTAGTACAAAAACTATCTGGTTCTGAGGTTGCTAGAGCAGAAGTTGTTGAGTTTAGATCTGGTGGTAATTTACTCAAACTAGAAAATGTACAGGGCACACTTAGAGAGAATGTAGAGATTATTGGTCTTGTTACTAACGCCGCGGCCACCATCAAGACTGTATTTGCAACTACTTTCACAAAAGAACTATCTGGTTTCTATGATAACCTAGGATACTACAAGTCTGATAGAGGTAGACTTGGCAACTCTAATCAAAAGATTGTCGATAGTTACTTCTATCAAGATTATTCTTACGTTGTTAAATCAAAGACACCTATTGATCAATGGCGTGAACTTATTAAATCTACTACACACCCTGCTGGTTTTAAACTATTTGGTGAGGTTGATGTAGAAGCAACTGCATCTACAGAAATGCCTGCGGAGATGCCTAAAGCATCTCACTTCTCGGTAATCCAACTTTGGGATCCAAATAAGAATAAGATTACTGTTGAGAGTACACAGAGAACTGTTACTCAAAGTATCGAAAGATTTGAAAATCAAAGAATTCGTAAGGCAGTTGGATCTGCATCAACTACAGAATTTAATTTCAATGAAATGCGTGCATTCCCAGTTACACTGGATGGCGCTTTTGATGGATACTATGATACTGATGGTAGATTACAAGGAACTACAAGTTTCCAAGTTCTGAATGATCAAGGAACACCATTCACCCCATATTCTGTAGAAAATCTCATCATTAGTCTAGATGGTGTGTTACAAGAACCTGGCGTATCATATACTGTCTCTGGAGATAGAATTATCTTCAGTCAACCACCTCTAGGTCCAAACAGTAAGCAGACTGGTAACTCTCTAACTGATGTTACAGATTACGTTGGTGTAACCTTCTATGGTAAGTATGTTGCATTTAAGGATAATCAGTATAATGACAGATACTTTAGACGTGTTCGTAATATCTACCAGAGAAATGGTAGATGGATTGATGCAGCAAACCAGTTAGAAAGAAATCGTAAGTTTATTGTAGAAGAAACTATTGGTTATGCAAAGGCAACTCATCCATCACTAGATTGGAGCACTAAACAAGACGATTATGAAGTTAACATTGGATCTATCATTGATGCATATGATCATGATCTAAGATTTGGTGGTAACGTCAAGACTGTAGACTATACCTCTATTTTTAATGAAGGTTCTGGATACTTGTATATCCAAAATTATAGAACAGAAAGCACAGACATTTTTGACTATGCTTCTAGACTAGCAAAACTAGCAATCCGCAACTGGGACTGGACTGATACTGGTGTAACCTATATTCAAGGTTCAAACATCATGAACCTTACCAGCACTGCTAACGTTGCTGTTGGTATGTTTGTAAGTTCTGGTAGAGCATTCCACACTGGAACCAAAATCATCTCTATTGATAGTGATACTCAGGTAACACTAAACAATAGTGCAATGGCAAACTCTTCTGGTGGTGGCGGTGCTCCTGCTGGAACCACTTTGCTAAGTGGCACAGCGACTACTGGCAGTATTGCTACTAACACTGGTGCTGTTGCTCCTGGTAATACATATGAACTACCACCTGGCGTTACTGTTACTGCACCACTATCGTTCTCTGGAACCGACCAGGCAACATTCTCTTGGAGTGGCATCAACAACGGCACATTCTATGATGCTGGTAATCTAATTGATGCTAACAAAGCATATATCCAAGAAGAGACCGTTGGTTGGGCAGAGGCAACTTATCCAGGTGTAAACTGGAATGCAAAAGGTGCTAAGTGTGAGCGTGATCTAGGTTTCTTGGTTGATGCCTTTGTTTATCACCTCAAATTTGGTGGCAACCAAAAGGTTGTAGAGTTTGGTCAACTTTACTATGTGAAGGCAGACTACCCAAGTTCCGAAAATCTACTTTCTATCAATGGCGAACTGACTGAAAGTCTCGCAGCATTTGAATATGCAAAAGACTTGATGGTTCAAGCAATGAGAAACTCTCTTGTAGCAGGAACTTATACATCTATTGCACCAGTCACTGATCCTGCTGTACTAGTCGATTCCATCTCTCCATATTGTGCAGAAGTAGAAAGTTCTCTTGATACATTCTATAGTATTGTTGATACTATTCTAACAGAAGGTAGAGGACTGGTTGAGATTACAAAACAAAATCCAAACAAATCTGGTAATTGGTCTCAATCTCTTACATATTCCAATTATAATATTATTGGTGATCCATTGCTACCTGCACAAGAATGTAATGATGTAATCTCTTCTGTTGATGCTCTGTTTGGTAACATTAGAGATATTCTAGCACAAAACTCTGTAACTAAAACATTACCTGATTTTATTGATGGAGAGACTAAAGAGTTTGAACTATATTGGGATGACGATACAGAAGTTATCTTGGAAGAAGATGAAGATCTGTTTGTAACACTAAATGCCGTTCTACAGAGACCTAAGTATACTGAAAACTTCCCATTGTTTGACGCATACTTTATTGATAGAAGTGTAATTCCAAACTTGATTAAGTTTGACGTTGCTCCTATTTGGGATCAAGACTTTGGTGCAAAAACTATTGGTGAACCAACTGCTATAGAAAAAACTTCTATGGTTGGTGTTGGTAACTACAAGAGACTTACAATTGATTATGATCTAGTGGATGACGTTAAGTCTGGTCCTTTCTTAATCTTAGATGTAGAAGACAATAGTGTACAGAGCATCGAATCTAATGACAACTTGTATGTCTTCCTAGATGGTGTGCTACAGAGAGAAACTTATTCTTACACTATCTCTGGTCCTAACATTACTTTTAATGTTCCTATCAAGAAGGAAATGAAGATTGACATGAGATATCTTTATGGTAGAGATGTCGGTCAAATTCTTAACATCTATGATTTTGCTCCTGACACTTATTTCTCAAGTGGTGTATTTGAAATTACTGGTGTTGACGCTAATACTGTTAGTGGTTACTCCACATATTCATGGATGGGTGACAAGATCGGTCTTCCAATCGATTGCTGGCAAGTAAATCCTGATGGAACATACAATACAATTGGTACGGTATCTAACCTGTATGTTGTTGGTACAACCATGCAGTTTAATCTGCAATCTCAAAATGGTTTTGTCAAACCAGGACTAGATCTAGTATTTGGTGTTAAGAGTTACTATGACTTAAATTATACTATTACAACCGCTAACTACACCACTGCCACTATTGCATTCGATGTAGATGATTATGGTAGAAAGCAACTACAAGATGATACTGGTATCTGGTCTGGAACTGTACTAGGTAAAATATACAAGTCTCCATTTGTATATCTCTCTAGCGGTGACAAGATTAGAGTAGAAGGTGAAAATGAGTTCAGAAATATTAAGAAGTTACCAACTGTCGTAACCAGTAAAGATGGTAGACCTGGAGAGATGGTAACAGATGATATCTACGGTCAAGTAGAAATCGAAAGTTACACTGGTATTACTCGCGGTGAAGGACTATCAGTTATTGCTGTTATTGAGAATGGTTCTGTTGTTTCTTTGACTTGGAACCAACGTAGTTATGAACCTATCACACAACCAACAGCATATCAATATGATACACCACCTGTTCTAGAGTTCATTCCCGAAAATGGAGAAGGTGGTGGTGCTAAAGCAAATGTTCTAGTAAATAAAGGTCAAGTAATTAGTGTTGACCTTATTGATGGTGGATCTGGATATACAGAAGCACCTAAGGTAGTTGTTGCAAGAAGATTTGATATTCTTTCTGAAAGAGACATTGGTGTATCTCTAATCAATCTAGGCATTCAGACTAACATCAGTGGATTTGGAATGAGTGCATTGTCCGTCATTGACACGATTAGTGACGCTGGTCTCAATGCTATTGATAGTATCTCTAGTGTAACATTTGGTCCACTTACTGATGCGACAATTAAGATTGAGAGAGAACTCACTCCTAAAGAGATTGAAGTATTCTCTATAGGTGGAGCATTAGATCCTAAGAGAGATATTATTGAAATCAACAGTTCGTCTGATCCAGCAGCATCTGATATTGTAGTACATACTTTAGATTATGAAGCAACTGTTGTATCTGCTGAGTTGCAAGACATTGTAACGGTCAATTCTATCTCTACTGTAAGCAGAGTAATTACTCAGACACAGCAGATTGAAATTCCTAACAATGCTCTTGATAATGTCAACTTCTTTGAGGTTGGTGCATTCTTGCAGGTTGACCTTGACCCTGTTGATAATGTTGTTTACATTGCTGATACTGCCAAGTTTGATGCAATGGGTCAATTGCTCATTGGTAATGAAATGGTTGAGTACGGTCGCAAGTTGAATGATCGTTTCCTTAATGTTCTAAGGGGCAGAAAAGGAACTACTGCACAGTTCTGGGCAGCAGGCACATTCATGAGACAGGTTCCAGAACTTGTTTCTGTCGCATCTGTTGGTGTTGTCACCATCGAAAGCGAAAGCGATGTTACTATGGTATCCGCAAGCGCATCTGCTGCTGGATTTGAAAGAAAGGTAGAAAGAGAAATTGAAGCTCCTGCTGACTTCTCCATTACTAGAGAAGCATTAGAAGTTGTAATTACTCCTCCACCTGGCGGTGTTGTTGACGGATACGAAGAACAAGCGTTCATTGTCGATCCTACACAACAAAGAAATGGTAATGAGGTTGATCTCATTGATGTCAATGGCAAATTCTTTGTAACCAAGAGAGATACCACTGAAATTCAAATTTTCAACTCACTGTTTGGTGTTGGATCCGAGTACATCGGACAATACACCAAGACAAACGCTGGTCATACTATCAGTTTCTTTGATGGTATATTTAATGATGGTGCGGCAGGTGTTTCCGCGCTAACAATTCAAGAGTTTGATTTCTACTTCCCAGCGTTTACATTAAAAGACTTTACTGATAGAGGTAGTTCCAGTTATACTCTTGCTGGTCCTATCTTTAACCTTGTTCCACCATCAATTCAAAATCCTGTTGCTATTAGTAGTGCAACTGGTAGTATTGCTGGTAACTTGGTAGTCCAGAATACAAACTTCTTCCCAACTGCAGGATATCTGTTTACTAGTGCAGGAACTCTCATTCAATACACTGGAAAGACAGCATCTCAGTTTGAAGGTTGTAGTGTTGTTAGCGGACCTACCAACGTATCAAGCGGAGATCAGTTAATTCCTTATACAATATCATAAATATTGCTATAAATATAAATAACACAGGCACAACTCAACACGTCGGATAAAGAAACCCATGGCTGCTATTATTTCTGATAAGTTTCGTATTTTTAACGCGAAGCAATTCCTAGAATCTCTTACTGAAGGTCCAACGGACACAAGTACAGAGCGTTCACGAATGTACTTCTTTGTGGGTCGCCCACAGCCCTGGAGAGCATATCTAGAAATCTATTCTACGAACGCAACATCTTTTACAGAAGGTGATGAAGTATATACTGGAACATATGGTTCCACCACCTTCCGTGCAACAATCGCTAAAGTTTATGATAGTGCCCTCCTTCTGACCGACGTTTTCCCAACCACAACTTCCGTTCCTGGAGTTGGTGCCGCTCTCAAGTGCCGTACTGGCGGTTCTGGTGGATCCGACACTGGTGCCACAGCAAAGTCTGGCGTTTATCGTTATGCAGATGAGAACGTTCCTCCTCTGCCTCTAGACAACCAATCAGAAAAGGTTGCTCTATATGACGAACTGATTGCTGCTAAGAGAATTACTTCTGCATTTGCAAGAACAGTTATCAGACGTTATAACTGGGACCTATCTGCTAACCCAGCATATGACATGTGGAAACCTGACTATTCTGATACCCCAGGTGGCGGTGGTCAGATTGGTAAGGCAGGTAAAACTGGTGCTACTAGCATTGCTGATGCTAAGTTCTATGTAATGAACTCCCAGTATGAAGTATTCAAGTGTCTCTTTAATGGAGATCCTTCCACAAACCAAAATGCTACTGAGGAACCATCTGTAGCAGGTGCTAACTACAATTCTTCTACTGGTCTATACACCGAGACAACTGGTAACGGTTATGTCTGGAAGTACATGTATACTATTCCTACCGATGATGTTCTGAAGTTCCTTTCTTCTGACTTCATGCCGATTGTTCTTTCAACTAACGCTTCCCGTCAAACTGTTGAGGGTCTAGCAGTTGCTGGCGCAATTGATGCAGTTGTTGTAGAAGATGCTGGTGCTGGTCTCCCTGCTTCCCAGACACTATATGCTGGTATTAAGGGTGATGGTTCAAATGGTGTTGTACAACTAGTAACTAATGGTGCTGGTACAATCACTTCAGCAAGTGTACAAGCAAGAGGATCAGGTTACACTTACGCCTCTGTTCTACTTGGTAACGGTAATCTCTTCTCTGATGCTGGTCTAAGCAGCGCAGTTGCTACTCCAGGTGGTGCGACTGGTTCTATTGAACCAATTCTTCCTCCTGAAGGTGGTCATGGTTCTGACCATGAAACAGAACTTAATGGTAAGCGCGTGATGACAAACATCCGCCTAACCTACTCTGAAGGTTCTGGTGACTTCCCTGTTGACAATGACTTCCGTCGTATTGGTATCATTGCTGATCCTGTTGACAACGGAACTTCTACGTTTGCTATCGACGACACCCTCTCTGGTCTTAAGTCTATCAAGATCACTGGTGCTAGTGCAGACTACAACGTTGACGAAACAATCACACAGACAGTTTCTGGTGGTACTGCAAAAGGAACCGTTGTTTCTTGGACACTAGACAGTGGTTCTACAACCGCTGGTGTTCTTAAGTATATCCAAACTGTTGATGCTCACTCTGATAATGGTGTTGTGAGAGCATTTGAAGATGCTACACAAACTCCTGGTGCTGTTACTGGTCTTGCTTCTACTGCTTCTGGTAGCGTCCAGAACTACGCTGGAACACTACTTGGTGTAACATTCGCTGACGGTGTTGCAGATTCTGAGATCCAGAATAACTCTGGTGACGTTATCTACGTTGAGAACCGTCGTCTAATCACTCGTGCTCCTGACCAGATTGAAGACATCAAACTAGTTATCGAATTCTGATTAAAACAAGTATTCTTAAGTCCCCCGAGAGATCGGGGGATTTTTTTTATCTCTATAAATACTAGGGACTAGATACTAGTATTTGGCGGAGTACGATGCCACAGAAGACAAACCTAAATGTAAATCCTTATTACGAGGACTTTGACGCGAGTAAGAATTTTTATAAAATTCTATTCCGTCCTGGATACTCTATTCAAGGTAGAGAATTAACGCAAGTTCAATCCATTCTCCAAAATCAGATTGAGAGTTTTGGAAAGTATGCTTTCAAGCAGGGTGAGCAGGTAATTCCTGGCGAGGTAGGTCTTAATACAAAACTAGACTACGTTAAACTATCATCTGTCTCAGAGGTTGCTATCTCAGAGGGAGACGATATCGTTTACAAGAAATATGATATTACTCAATTAGTAGGACAGCAGTTAAAAGGTCTTACGTCTGGTGTTGTCGGAACCGTACTATCCGCAAAACTAGCAACAGAGAGCACTGCTGATACAGTATTTGTAAGTTACATTAATAGTGGTAACTCTAACACTGAACCAACTTTCCGTCAAGGTGAGACATTAGAAGTAGTCGATGGTGTCAACACTCCTCTTCTAGTTGTTGGAACTGACGGTAGTGTTCTTCCTACAAGTATTCAAATTACAAATCCTGACACTGGAGAAACGACTTCTCTAGAAAGTCCAGCGATGGGATTTGGTTCTGCTGTCAAGGTAGAAGAAGGTATCTATTTTGTCAATGGTTATTTTGTTCGTAATGACGAGCAACTCCTTGTTATTGATGAATACTATGACAAACCATCCGCAAAAGTTGGATTTACAATCAAAGAAGAGATTGTAACACCAGAGGCAGATCCATCTCTATATGATAATGCAATTGGTTCTTCTAACTATACTGCACCTGGCGCACATAGACTAAAAATTAGTCTTGGTATTAAAGAGTTTGCTCTAGATGCAATTACTGATAAGAACTTTATTCAACTCCTCACTGTTAAGAGAGGTGTTGTACAGAGAAAGATTAGTTCTACTGACTTTAGTGTACTAGAACAAACTCTAGCACGCAGAACATTTGATGAGAGTGGCGATTACGTTGTCGATAATTTTGACATCGATATGCGTGAATGGGCACAGAAAGATGGTAATAGAGGTATCTTTGGTGCTGATGAGTTTGGTCTTTTCAATGGCAAGTCTGCTAGCGAAGCTGCTAGAAAGATGGTTGCTAGCATTGGTCCTGGTAAAGCATATATCAAAGGATATGAAATTGTTAATAAAGAGACCAAGTATCTTGAAGTAAACAAAGCAAGAGAAAGTCTTTCTAGTGATAATGTAACACTAAAGACTAAAGGTCTTCCATCATTCACTGTAACCAATGTATTTGGTAGCGTTCCTCTAAACAAAGAAGGATCTGATCTCACTGCATATCCTGATGTATTCTTGTATGGATCATTCAGTGATGGATCTATTGGATCAAACGGAACTGAAGCAGCAACAGATCATAGGCAAACTGTCGCTAGACGTGGTTTGACTTTTACTGCAAATGATGCAATCAAAACTATTACTATTGATGTATTAGGATTGAATGGTCAACCAAATCTTGGATCTATTACAGACGCTAATTTCCAAACAGATTATAAGACAATTTACTATATCAAGTCCAGAAGTGAAACTGGCACAGCTACTTCAATTGGAACTGTTACCACTCTAGCATACGCTACTATTAACAGACCTGGAATTGATGCTAACGTAAACAAACAGTTCTTGGAACTAACTGTATTTGGTAACAAAGCAGAACTAGAAAATCTTCTACAAGAATTTGACGAGGGAGATACCGAGAAGAAGAGAAAACTATTCCTGTCTACAGGAGATGCACAGACAAATACTGATTACTGGGGTGAGGTTGTAGATCATCGTCCTACAATTACTCCTGTTATTGGTAAGGTAAAACCAAGTAACTTCTTCCTTAAGCAACGTGGAGAAGGTTTCAACGCTGATTCTGATGTAATTCTTTCTAAAGGTCGTTTGGCAGGAGGAACTGCTAGTTACAATAGTATCTTTGGGTTCTCTTATTTTGATCCACAGTTCTTTACTAAGATTATGTTGGAAACTGTTCCAACAGGTTTTGATGAAGGTAAGTATGTATTTGGTCTAGACAGTGGTGCTTATGGTGTTGTAGAAGGTCCTGCATCTGGTGTGTACACTACAGATAGAATTTTGTTTGTCAAAACTTTGTCTGGTAAATTCCAATCTGGTGAAACAATCAGAGATGAGGATTCTAACACTGTAAAAGTTGCAAAAGACAATACCATTTCTCATTTTGTAACAATTGATAGAGGATCAGGTTATTCTGCTGATGCTACTATTCTATTGAATGGTGTTCAATATGATAGTTCTAAAATTGAAGCAACTGTTTATGGTGGTAAAGTTTATAAAGTTGTTGTAAACAATCAAGCATTCCTCCGTAATCTAGAATTTACCAGACCACCTGAAATTATTGTTAATGGAACTAGTGATAGTGCTGGTGCTGCTAGTGTTCGTGCTGTATTGGTAAGAAATGCAGTAACAACTTATACTCCACAGAATGTCAAGTCTGTTGGTAGTTCTTATGGTTCTGGTGGTGCTAATAAGTTTAGTGCTGACCTAGTTGTAGATAATCAATCTTTCTCTGACATCAAAGCAGTAACTGATTACACTTTCTTTGGTGCAAAAGGCACCATGTTTGTAGAATCTACAAGTTTCAGTGCTGATGCTTCTTCTTTGGTTCAGCAAGGTGACCTTGTTCAGTTCTCTGATGCAGATAACAATCTCGTTCGTGCAACTGTACAATATGCTACACAAGCAGCAGGTGTTGCTAAGACCAGAATTTATCTAGATCAAGCACTTCCTGGTGATGTAACAAACACCAGTATTGTTCGTCTCAGACCAAGACCAGAAAATACTAGCGGTGGTACACTGTTGTTCCCAACAGGTAGTAAGCAAGTAGAAAAGATTTCTGCTGGTGGTGACGATACCAAGATTAAATATTACTTCCGTAGAGATTTTGTAACGACAGCATCTACCTCTGGTGGTACGATTACGTTTGCTGCACAGTTACCATTTGGTACACAAAGATTTGCAAGATTTACCGAAGAAAATTATATCATCACTGTACTTGACCCAGGTGATGCACCTGACATTGCTGCAGGTGACATTGTTTATATTCCAGAAGATGCTGTAGAGATTTCTTCTGCTACCGATACTGCTAGTGGTCTTACTTCTGGATCTATTAGTCTACAACTAACATCAGACTACTTTGGAACTATTCCTTCTAATGGTTCGTTCCCTAAACTTAAGTTGACTGCAACTCTAGAAGTATCTAACGCAAAACCAAGACTTAAGACTGCTGTAAGAAACAAGAGAATTGTTATCACAGCATCTGGTGACCGTGTTATCCCTCTAAGAGGTAATGATTTTGATAGTGAAGTTATTGAAACACTATCTTACTCTGATGTATTCAAACTAAGATATGTCTATGAGGGTACACCATCTCAACCACCTGAAGTTGATACTGCTGGCAACCTAGTATCTGGTACAGACGTTACTACACGTTATACATTCGATGATGGTCAAAGAGATACTGTATATGATGTTTCTAGAATTGTTCTTAAACCAGGATTTGAAGCATCCATCGGTCAACTTGTAATTGCATTCGATTACTTTGAGCAATCTCAAGGTGATTTTGTAACTATCGATAGTTACTTGCATGAAGCAGGTGTTCCTGAGGATGAAATTCCTTCATTCAACTCTCCTGTACTAGGAAATGTAGAACTCAAGAACGTAATTGATTTCCGTCCTAAGGTAGATAGCACTGCTATTATCCCAGGTTACCTTGATAAGTCTCTACTAGAAACAACCGAAGGATCTTTTGCAGGTGCAGGTGCTGTAGTTTCTAGCACTCCTGCTCCTGATGTTTCACTAGAATATACATTCTCCTTCAGTCAAGTTCAATACCTAGATCGCATTGATGGCATCTTCCTTAATAAGAAGGGCGAATTTATTGTCAAAGAGGGTAACTCTTCCCTGAACCCAACAAAGCCAGATCCAATTGAAGATGCGGTCGCTCTATTCTATGCATATATTCCTGCATATACTAAGACAAGCAAAGATGTAAGAATTACCCCTGTTGACAATAGACGCTATACAATGCGTGATATTGGTAAACTGGAAAAACGTATTGAGCGTCTTGAATATTATACCACACTCAGTATTCTTGAGCAACAAGCTTTGAATATGCAAGTCAAGGATAGTGTGGGTCTAGACAGATTTAAGTCTGGTTTCTTTGTTGATAACTTCGAGGCACATTCTGTTGGTAACCTAACATCTCTTGATTATGTTTGTTCTGTAGATCCACAGCAATCAGTTCTACGTCCACAGTCCAAAGAGGACAATATCAAACTAGTAGAAGTTAACACCAGAGAAGACCAGAGAGCAGTCTCTGGTTACAAGAAAACAAATGA
>Ga0160423_10002797_pt1 | contig 14556 bp, 6 predicted proteins | sample CRUFie14St8metaG_FD_108191 | JGI IMG/M metagenome (GOLD analysis project Ga0160423, IMG submission 108191) | Marine microbial communities from the Costa Rica Dome - CRUD Field 142mm St8 metaG | ecosystem: Environmental > Aquatic > Marine > Oceanic > Photic zone | place: Costa Rica: the Eastern...
GGTAGTTGGATTCTTTCGTGATGGACCAAGTGCACAAGATCCGATTATACTTGGAAGTATTATGTCTTTCACAGAGACAGCAAGAGATAGTTCATTAGGATTTTCTGGAACGTTTGGAAACAAAGCAGGACTATCTGATGTTCCAACAGAGGTAGATGATTTAAATGCCAACCAAGTAACAAAAACTGTTGCAGGACATTTAATAGAATTAGATAATACGGATGGTGCTACAAGAATAAATATAAAGCACAAAAGCGGAACGACAATTAATATTAACGAAGAAGGAACAGTTAGTATCGACGCAGTAAACGATATAGTAAACATAGATGGTAATACAACCATCACAGGAACACTACATGTTACTAAAGCACAAACAAATGATTCGACTATTGTTGCTTCTGACAGTATAACAGGTAAAGGAATAACTCTCGATACTCATGTTCATACAGAACAAGGGGATGGTCTAAAAACTTCTGGACCAACTAATCCGCCGGCCGAATAGGTATAAATAGATATATGTCTACATTAATACAATCAGATAAAAGTATATCAGGGGATCTTTCCCGGTCAAAGGTTGTTTCGAGAAGAAAAGGACACAGAGATTTAGATCTTAAATTAGGTATACATCCAATTCGAAAAGATCTGAATGTATTAAAAGATGATAATGCAATAAAGAATGCCGTTAGAAATCTTTTAATTACAAATGCAAACGAAAGACCTTTTCAGCCTTTTCTTGGTGCAAATCTTAGAGGATTATTATTCGAACCAGCAGATGGTTTAACAAGAATTGCATTAAGAGAAAATATATTTGATGTTTTAAATAATCACGAACCAAGAATAGAAGTTCAAGATATTGATATAAAAGATTTACCAGACGAGAATGCTTATAGGGTATTACTAAAATTTAGAATAAAAGAGTTCGACACTAATGATACTGTCGAAATAATATTAAGAAGGTTACGATAATGGCTACAAATTTAAAGGTTACAGAATTAGATTTTGATGATATAAAAACAAATCTAAAAGCTTTTCTGAGACAGCAAACAGAATTTAATGACTATGATTTTGACGGTTCAGGAATGAGTGTATTACTAGATGTGCTAGCATATAATACACATTACAATGCAATGAATGCACACTTTGCTTTGAATGAAGCATTTTTAGATTCTGCACAAATAAGAGGTAACGTAGTCACAAGAGCTAAGTTACTTGGATATATTCCCCGATCTATTCTTTCACCAAGAGCAATCATAGAATTAGTAGTTAACGTATCTGGCGAAGGCGGAACTAAACCAACAACTCTTACGTTGCCCAGAGGAACAAAACTAAAAGCTTTAATTAGTGGAGAAGAATTCCAATATGTTGTTTTAGATAATCATACTGCAACAATAGATAACTCACTAAAATATACTTTTAGTAATGTAACAATATGTGAAGGAACATTTAGAGAATTAAAATATAGAGTTGATAATGATGTCGAAAACCAAAAGTTTCAGTTAACAGATGAAGCTGCAGATACATCTACGCTAAGAGTACGTGTACAAGAAAATGAAGAAAGTACAGCGTTTGATATTTACACACAGTTTGAAAGTCTCTCAAACGTAAATGCCGAAACTAAAACATTTTACCTCCAGCAAAATTCGAATGAATATTTCGAAATATATTTTGGCGATGGAGTAACAGGATTTAAACCAGTTAATAATAATATTGTAACATTAGATTATATAATCACAAAAGGAAAAGATTCTAATGGATCTGGTAAAGCAGTAAATGCAACCGATGGATTTAGTATGGTAGATAATGTTGGTGGATTTTCCAATATTATCGTCACAACAAAAAGTCTATCTGCAGGTGGTGTTGACCAAGAAACATCCGAAAGTATTCGATTCAATGCACCACTAACATTTACCTCACAAAATAGAGCGGTAACTGCAGATGACTACGCAGCAATTATTAAAAAATCTTTTGCAAATATAGATTCAATTTCTACTTGGGGAGGGGAAGATCAGGATCCGCCAGAATATGGAAGAGCTTACATAGCTATTAAACCTTTGTTATCAGAAACTTTAACAACTGAAGAAAAACAAGAAATAACTGGTGTTATATTAAAAGGTAAAAATGTAGTTTCAATTACCCCAGAAATAGTAGATCCTAATTTTACATTTTTAGAATTAGATGTTTTCTTTAAGTATAATCCAAACTTAACAGATAGAAGTTCCACAGACTTACAAACAGTTGTTAGAGATACAATTAAGGATTATAATTTTAATAACTTAAATAAATTCGACGGGGTATTTAGACATTCTGAATTACTAAGAAATATAGACAGCTCTGATCCGGCTATTCTAAATAGTTCGATTCGACCCCGTATGTTCCAAAATATTACTCCTGTTAATAACGCGTTAAATAATTTTGATTTAACATTTAGTTCACCATTCTTCCAATCAGGAGATTCAACATCATTTGTTTTAAACAGTACAGAATTTAAAATAAATAACGAAGACTGTTTCTTTGGTGATATACCAATTGCTGGATCAACAAATAGACAAGTAATAGTTTTCAAAAGAGTTGCAGGAGCGAATGTAACTGTTATTAATAATGCAGGAACAATTGACGTAGTAAATGGAAAACTAACTTTAAATAGTTTTCAACCAGATAATACAAACGTAATAAGATTAACCTTAACTCCAAATTCATTAGACTTAGCACCAAAAAGAGATCAACTATTATCGATCGATGACGCAAGAGTTGTGATAACTCCTGAAGTTGATACGATTGCAGTTAGTGGTTCTACTGGTTCTATAAATTATAAAACTACATCAAGATTTAAGTAATGCCAACATATACTGAAAAAGGTTCTCCAGGATTTATCGAAGCTTCTAGTTCTACGAAGGGAAAGACTAAAGAGGATATAAGATATAGCCAATTAGTTCCAGGACACATTTTAGAAGATGCGCCAAAGCTAAATGAATTACTAAAAGCATATTATACTTTTTTAAATATAGATGAATTTATATATCAGGAAACAAAAGTATTTAAAGATGTTATTTTAACTGGTCAAGCACAGTTTAGAATACCAGATCCGGAAAATGATAACAACGAATTCTTTACAGATTTTGATGGAAGCAATTCCACATTAGTTGTTAGTAACCTGGACGGGACAACTACAAATATAACCTTAAACGATATTAATGTTGCAATCACAAATGGAAATGAACTTCCAGGTTCTCTAGCAAATTTAGCAGTAGAAACAGGTAAAACATTAACAGTAACAGGACTATCTGCACACAATAGTAAAACGTGTACCCTAACCACTATCGTAAAAAAATATGTTGGTCCACAACCATCAAATGTTTTAAGTTCAATAGAAAACGCGATGGATATAGATGCAAACTCTTTAAATTATTTAGAGTTAATGCAAAAAGAAATTGCAGCTTCTATACCCAGAGATGTTACGGTTAATAAAAGAAATCTATATAAACAAATAATAGACTTTTATAAGGTAAGAGGTAATTCAGATAGTATTGAAATATTTTTTAGATTATTATTTAATGAAGAGGTTATTGTAGAAAGACCGTTTGATAAAACCCTTATACCTTCTTCTGGTAATTTTGATACAAACCAAAATAGATACCTAGACAACAAAGGATTTCTATCTGACAGAATAAAGTTACAAGATAGTTTTAGATTCCAAAAGTTTAGTTACTTAATTAAAACAGGTAAAAACGTATCCGATTGGAAAAATGTTTATGATAAACTAGTACATCCAGCTGGATTTATATTCTTTGGTGAAATTTTAATCTTATTAAATTTAATAGATGTAGGACAAATAGCATTTAGAAAACAATTACCAGCTGTTGCAGGAGTTACTAGAGATCTAAATTCTGCTATGCCAGGAAGACAACCTGGCGCAATTGGTATTGAGGATTTACCTTTATTGGTAGAAGCTTTTGTAAACTCTTTCTTACCTGGGGTTTCAGCTAAGATACACAAATCAGCAACATTCTCAGCTACACTAAATGCATCTGGTCAATTAACAAAATTAGAAGTTTCAGAACCTGGATTTGGCTACGGATCTCCACCAACAATTACTTTTAATGGACAAGCTTTATCTGGCCAAAGTTTAGTTAATCCAGTAGTTACTGTTGGATTAACTTCAGACGGTCAGGTCGATGTAGATAATATTACTATTAGTAACCCTGGTTCTGGATTTGCAAATATAGCCGCTTCAGCTACAGCTAATCCAAACGTAGGTAAAATATCGGCTATAAATATAGTTGGATTAGCTAATAAAAACTTCGATGTAGCTCCAAGTATTGTTTTTGATCAACCGACCTCGGTAGATGCAGACGGGAATCCATTAGGAAGTAATGTTACAGCAACTGCAGTTCTAACACTAAATGCTGACGGAGAAATAACTGGAGCAAATATTACTAATCCAGGAAATGGCTATGTTGTAGATCCTGAGATAAGATTAGGAAGCCAGGTTCATAACGAACAAAGAGCTAAAGATTTAGAGCCAATAGTAATATTATCTTTAAATCATAAACAAGATTTAAGTGGAACATTAGATGAAAACATTCCATTTAATTTAAAGGCGCCTTTCGATAGACAAAGGTTTTACTATAACAATAATAGAATTGAACAAATTGGGGCAACACAATTGCAAAACGTTGGTTCAATTAGTATAAATAGATATAACGTTGGCAGTTTTGTTAACGTAGATACAATATAATAAGAGGAAACGAAAATGACGGCAATAGTCACATCAGATTTTAGGGTCGTAAATGCAGAGAATTTCAAAGAAGACGTAGCTGGTTCAAGCGTATATGTAGCAATCGGTAAATCAGATGTTTGGTCAAATTCTACTTCAGATACAACCGATTCAACAAGTATTGGGACAGAATTCCCACCGAACGATCATATAGATGATCTTGGAGAAGCAAGAGCCAATTTAATGGCTATGCAAAAGGTAAATGCTACAGATATATCACACGTAGTACCAAGATACACATGGACTTCTGGAAGAAGTTATGTAGCTTGGGATAGTAACGATGGTGCTATATTTGATAAAGAGTTTTACATAATTACAGCAGAATTTAAAACATACAAATGTATCGTTGCAGGGGCATCAGGTTCTACTGTACAGCCTACACAAACATTAACTGCACCACAAGCAGAATCAGATGGATATACCTGGAAATATATGTACACAGTCCAAGTTGCTGATTCTGAAAAATTCCTTACAACATCATTTATGCCAGTTAAGACCGTTTCCCTTAACTTTGCTAATGATTCAGCAGCTCAAGCAGCTTTAAGTGAAGGTGATTTTGCACAATACTTAAATCAGAAAGCTTCGCGTGACCACGCGAACGCGGGAGGTATTGAAAGATTCGAAATAAGTGCAGGTGGTACTGGATATACATCAGCACCTACAGTTACTATTACTGGTGATGGAACTGGGGCAACTGGAACAGCAACTATCGCAGGAGGTGCGGTAACAGGAATAACAGTTACAGCAAAAGGATCAGGATATACTTTTGCAAAAGTAGTTATATCAGGCGGAGGAGGTTCAAGTGCAACAGCCAATGCAACACTGGCACCAGGTAAAGGTCATGGAATAGATCCTATCGCTGAACTTGGAGCATTCTTTATTGGAATTAACACACAATTAATCGGTGCCGGTGGATCCGGTAGTGACTTAACGGTCGGAAATGATTTCAGACAAATATCTTTAATAAAAGAACCAGTTAATTTTGGAACAACAACTACATCTACAGCAGCTACATTAAAAGCTATGAAATATTTAGATTTTGCATCAGGTGTTTCTTTAACTAATTTCCAAGTTGATGAACTACTAGTAGGGCAAACATCTGGGGCACAAGCTTTTGCAGTTGATATAGATACTACAAACGGATTTATCTACTATGCACAAAACAGTAAAACAGGATATACAGCTTTCCAAGATGGGGAAACAATTCAAGGACAAACGTCAAGCACAACTGGTGCTTTGGAATCCTCGAATGCCGTTGGTAATCCAGAGGTTGATAGAGATTCTGGTAAAATGCTTTTCTTAGAAAATAGAACACCTATTAACAGAACAGCAACACAAATTGAAGATATTAAATTAATAATTGAATTCTAATTTATTAGAAGGTAGAAAACATGGCAACAAAAGTAAAAAACTACAATATATCACCGTACTTTGATGACTACGATGAAACCAAAGGTTATCAAAGAATATTATTTAAACCAGGTGTTGCGGTACAAGCAAGAGAATTAACTCAGCTACAAACTGCACTACAAGCACAAATAGATCGTCACGGAAGATATTCATTTAAAGATGGTTCACGTGTTGTAGATGGTAAAGTTAGTTTAGATGTTAATTTTGATTTTATTAAAATTGAATCTGCTTTTACTCATAGTGTTGGCGGAGCAGTTAACACAGATACATATCTTTCAGAATTTATAGGATCAACGATTACTGGTTTAGGAAATAGTGGTAATCAAGTTAAAGCAAAAGTTATCGCCGTAGAAGCTGCAGCAGGATCTGATCCAAACACTCTTTATATAGTATATAATAGTTCAGGTGGAACAAATAAAAACGTAGAAACATTTACCGCAGCAGAAGAATTTAGTTCAGATACCAACACAACATCTTCGACAGTCAGACATGGTAAACTAAAATCTGCTGGAGATAATCCGACTGGTTCTGGTTCTAGAATTAATATTGAAGAAGGTGTTTATTTTATTGCAGGTAACTTTGTTCACGTTCCAGAAGGTTCTTTGATATTAGACAAATATACAAATACCCCAAATTATATTGTTGGATTATCCGTAACGGAAACATTAGCAGGAACAGCATTAGATAACTCCTTAAATGATAATGCTACAGGAACTCCAAACTTTGCAGCTCCAGGCGCAGACAGATATAAGATAAGTACTGCTCTCATAAAAGAACCTTTAGACTTATCTTCTAGATCAAATGATAGTTATATACCTTTAGCAACAATAATAGAAGGTAAAATACAGTTAGACAAAACAGATAAGACAAATGATGCAACTTTAGGCAGAAGGCTAGCAACAAGAACATTCGAAGAATCAGGAGACTATAGCGTACAACCAATCGAGTTAAATATACGTGAACATCTTGATGACCAAGCAGGTAATGGTGGATTATTTACATCTGGAAATGGTGGGTCCGCAGATAAATTAGCAATTGGTGTTGAACCAGCAGTTGCTTACGTAAAAGGATTTAGAAACGAACACTTCTCTACACAATATGTTGCAGTAGATAAACCAAGAGGATTAGATGCAACAAACAACGTAAACTATGCAGCAACCCAGGTAAGATTAGGTGCATTTGTTAGACTAAATTTAACTGGGTTAAATGGTTTACCAGATATTGATACATTTAGAACATTAAATTTACATAGTGCCACAGGTGGTGGTGGAAGTGTCATTGGTACTGCAAGAGCAAGAGGATTAGATATAAATGCAAATAATGGATTTGCTAAATTATACTTATTCGATATAAAAATGACTGGAATTAATACCTTTAACAATGTTAGAAGTGTTGCACAAACAGATTCCGGTTCTCCTGCAACTCAAGCATTTGCAGCTAATATATTATTAACATCATCTCAAGCATTACTAGAAGATACTGGTAACAGTTCTTTAGTTTACAAATTACCATTTGATGCTATTAAAACCTTAAATCAATCTGGACAAACTACAACAGATAATATTATACGTGTAAGAGAACATTTAAAAGCAACTACTAATGGATCAGGAGCCGTAACATTTACAGTAGCTGGAGGTCCAACTTTTGTTGATACCACAAATAATGTTCTTTCAGTAGTTGGTGGACAAACTCTTTTAACAAACGGAGTAACAGGTGGAACAAATACGTATACAATTGATTCAGGAAATAGTACTACCACAACATTGGTTATTAATACTGGAATAAATAACGCAGCATGTGAACTGATAGCTACAGTACAAAAACAAGTTGATGAAAAAACAAAAACAAGATTAAGCAATCAGACAGTTACAGCATCAATGAGTGGAAATACAATTCCATTAGGCAAGGCTGATATTATAAAAATTAATTCTGTCACCGATTCAAACAGTGTAGATGTTACAGACCAATTTACTTTAGATAATGGCCAAAGAGATACATTTTACGATCTCGGTAAGCTTATACAAAAACCAGGATTCTCAGCTATACCAGGTAACTTAGTAGTTAATTTTGATTTCTATACACACGGTGCTGGTAATTATATCACAGCGGATTCATATCCACCTACAGATTACGCAGCGATAGGAACATTTAACTCATCAAGAGATGGTACAGTTTCTCTAAGAGATTGTATAGACTTTAGACCAAGAATTGCTGACAATGGAACAGACTTTAGTTCTACTGGTGGATCCATTTCGCAAGCACCAAATACAAATCATACCGTTACATCTGAAATAACATATTACATGAAACGTATTGATAAGTTATATGTTAACAAATTAGGTGAATATAAAATAGAAACAGGAGTTCCAGCAGATTCTCCAAAACCACCTAGAACACCAGATGACTCAATGGCAGTTTATGATTTACATTTAAACCCATTTGTGTATACTTTAGATGATGTAAGACCAGTTATTATTGATAACAAAAGATTTACAATGCGTGATATTGGTGATATAGAAAAACGTGTTAAGAATTTAGAATACTATGTATCGCTTTCGTTGTTAGAACAAACAGCAGCTGATGCACATATTGTAGATAGTAATGGATTATCTAGATTTAAAAATGGATTCTTAGTAGATTCGTTTAGAGGTCATCAGATTGGTGATTCATCTAATCCTGATTATAACATTTCAATGGATAAAGCTACAGGAACTGCAAGACCACAATACGATGAAAGAAGTACAAACCTAGTTCGTAAAACCGGAGATAGTGGAACGGTGGTTATAAATGGCTCTCAAGCTACAATGAAGAGAGCAAGTACTCCACAAGTTACACATATTAATCAACCATACGCATCTACATTTATAAATGTAAATCCATACAACGTATTTGATTGGACTGGAATATTAGAACTATCCCCAGACAGTGATGAATGGAAAGATGTTGATACAAGACCAAGTATCTTTATTGATGATACTTCACAATTTGATCAGTTTAAAACATTAGCAGAAGAAACCGGTATTTTAGGAACAGTTTGGAACGAATGGGAAACCAACTGGACCGGAGTAGATGTATCAGAAAGATCTTCTGTAGAATTTAGAGGCGGTGCTATAGGACGAAGAGGTGAAAGATTTGGAGGAATTGCAGCTGCAACTAACACTATAACAACAACGACAACTACAGAAAGCCAGGCTAGATCAGGGTTAAGAACTGATTTAGGATTTGATACTGTTACCAGAGAGTCTGGTGAAAGAGTCGTAGAAATAAACTTTATACCATTTATAAGATCAAGAGAGGTATTCTTTAAGGCACAACAAATGAAACCGAATACTAAGGTATTTGCTTTCTTTGATGGTACAGATATTACTGCATTTTGTAAACAAAAAGCTTTTGTAGAATTTTCAGGTAGAAGTTCTGTTGTAGAACATAAAGGTGTAACATCTCACCCAGATTCAGGTTCAGGTGCATTAGAAGTTGACTCAAATGGTGAATGTATTGGTTCATTTATTGTACCACATAATTCTACACTTAAGTTTAAAACAGGTATTCGTGAATTTAGATTAACAGATAGTTCTACAAATAATAAAGAAGAAGAGAATACTTCAGCTGATGCACAATATCACGCATCTGGTTTACTAGAATCTAGACAAAATACTATCACATCAACTAAGGTTCCTGTTATATCTACTACAGAGTTAAATGATAGCAGAACTGTTGTAGAAACAGATGTTACCAGTTTTGAAACTGTAGAGTGGATTGATCCAGTTGCAGAATCATTCTTAATTAAACAAGATGGAGGAATATTTGCTTCGTCAATTGATATATTCTTTAAGACTAAAAATACAGAACAAGTACCTATCCGTTTAGAAATTCGTGAGATGATGAATGGTATGCCAACCCAAAGAGTTGTACCAGGTTCAAGAAAAGTATTACCACCATCTGCGGTACAGGTATCTGAAACTGCACATTTAGCGACAAATTTCTTATTTGACTTCCCGGTATACTTATCTCAAGATAAAGAATACGCTATGGTTCTTATATCACAATGTGATGATTATAATGTTTGGATTGCGGAAATGGGCGGATTTGATGTTACAAATACTTCTGAAAGAATTACTAAACAACCTTATGACGGTGTATTCTTTACATCAGCAAATGCTTCTACTTGGACTCCAGAACAATCCAGAGACCTTAAGTTTAAATTAAATAGAGCAGACTTTGATATATCTACACATTCAGAAATTACTTTAGTAAACGATAAAATACCAAATAGACTTTTACCAGCTAACCCACTGACTACAACACAAAACAGCGGGGTGATAACAGTTAGACATCCTAACCATGGTATGTATTGTGGTTCAACAATTACAATATCTGGTGCCACGGCGATAAATGGTATTGCAGCTGCTAACATAAATGGAACTCATGCCATCGCAGATATTAAGCATGATAGTTATACAATTACTGCAGCTAACGGCGACGTTTCAAATAATAATGCAACGACAGGTGTTGGACCGGGCGGAGGTACAGCTGTAATTACACAAGAAAACAGACACATGGACGTTATGAATTTATATGCAGAACATCTTAAATTCCCGAATACCGATGTTAGATTCTTTGTTACAGTTATGAATACAGGAACTGCTGGACAAGGTGGAGCTTATTCAGCTGGTGCATCCGAGTTCGAAGTATTACCAAATAAAAATATTATATTTGCATCTCCAAGAGTAATAGCACATGAAGCTCAGGAAACAGCTACCCTTGGTTCTGGAAATAAATCATTCTCACTTAGATGTCGTATGACTTCAACTAAGTCACATTTATCTCCGGTAATAGATATGAATAGATGTTCGGTAGTTTCAGTACAAAATAGAATATCAAACACAAATAGTAATCCAACACTAGCTGTTGGTAGTGACGCAGTTTCTAAATATATAACTAAAAAAGTAGATTTAGCAGAAGACGCAGATGTTATAAGAGCATTCTTATCAGTTAACCTACCAACTGCAGCAAGTGTAAGATTATATTGGAGAGTATTACAAGGAGATGGTACAGTTACAGTTGGCGGTACCACGTTTAATGATATAAATGATGTTCCGTGGACAGAGCAAGCTCCACTTGATACAATATCATTTAACGATAATCCAAATGCATTTGCAGAAGCAGAGTATGCGATTGACCCATTAGGTGCAAATGTAACCTTTGGTTCAATGCAATTTAAAGTAGTATTAAATTCAACTAACTCATCTAGAGTCCCGTTATTAAAAGACTTTAGAGCAATCGCGGCGACATAATATGGCAAGAAAGAAAAAAGAAGCATTAATAGAAGATAATCCTGGTTTAGTTAAAAATCTCGATAATGGTGCAATCATAAATACTAATACAAGTGAGCTATTAGCAAGAAGACAGCAAATGGGTTTAATGCAAGCGAAGCAAGACGAAATAGATAGTATGAAGCAAGATATTGAAGAGCTAAAAAAATTAGTTAAAAACTTAGGTAAAAAATAATGGCAAATGAAGAAACAAGAATTTTAAAAAATAATTCCGTTGAAGAACTAAGACAAAAAACCAATGAGGTTTCTCTTAACCTTGGAGACAATAAATTATTAGATTCTCGTCTGACAGATAAGGTTTATTCTTACACAGCTTCTGCAGGACAGACAATATTTGAAAATGCAAGAATAGAACATAAACCAGAGGAAACCGTAGACAATACATCTGGATATATTATATTTACTGGAACTCCAACTATTCCAGGTAGTTTTACAGCCGGTGCATCAGTTACCCAAAGTGGGGGATTTTCTGCTACAATCGTAAGTATTTCTACAACTAAACTATTAGTTAAAAATTCATCTGGAACATTTAATACAGGACAAAATTTATTAGTTGGTTCCGATAGTATTCCACACGCAAAAATAGTTAGAATAGTTACAGAAGCATATCCAAAAGGATTATTAACTGTTACAAAAGGTGGAACAGAATTAGTACAAGATGCTACAAGTACAAATGGATTTCACTTAGTTAATTATGTATTAGAAGTTATATTAACAGGTTCACCAACTATTCCAGCATCTTTTACCGAAGGAGTTACATTAACACAATCCGGTGGATTCTCAGGTGTATTATTATCAGCAAGTTCAACACAATTAAAATTTAAAAACTTTAGTGGAAGTTTTAGTAATTCACAAAATTTAGGTGCACCACACGGAGATGCATCAAATAGAATTCAAGCTGCTAATATATCTTCAAACAACCAATTAGCTAATTCATTTGGAACTGCAATCGAATTAAATACCCCAGCTTCAGCATCAGATGCTATTGTAATTAAAACTACAAACTTAGTTGATGCAATTACAGAAGTACAAGATGATGTTGGTAATATTGCAAACTTACAAACAAATAGTAAATTAGATATTGTTAATTCGATTAACGAATTAGAAGTTGGATTAAGAGGAACAAGTAATAACTTAGTTGCAACGGATCTTACAACTACTGCAAACGATTTAGTTTCAGCAATTAATGAACACGAAACAGATATTGGTGATGTTGCAGATATTAATAATGCCTCAGGATTTAGCGCTACATCTGTAGTTACAGGAATTACAGAAACTCAATCACATATAGGAACAAAAGCAAGTTTAACCACTTCAGCAACATCTAATTTGGTTGCAGCAATAAACGAAGTTGATGCCAATGCAGATGCAAGTATTAAATTAACATCTGGAACTTTACAAACAACTAATTCAGATATTACATTTGGAACGAGTGGTAAAACATTTAAATTTGATAATGGTACAACATTACTCTTTGCTTCTGGTACCACTCTCGATATAAGATCAGGTAGTTTATTAACTGGTGGAGGAGCTGGCTCATCTCTTGGATTTGATACAGCATTTCTTGATCTTACAGCTAATACAAGTATAAGAGGTTTATCTTTCGAAAGAAGCGATCATATATCTGGTGCACCAGACGTAGAAATAAGGTTTAATGAAGGACAAGTAAGTGCTAATAAAGAAGCAAGAGCTTTCCAAGTAAAAGGATTAGATGATAGTGGTAGTTCACAAGTTGCTGATTTAGTTACATTCTATAATGCAAAAGAATTAATTACTAGTAATACAGAATCAGGAATTAACGTTACTTGGGATTCTACAGCAGAAAACTTTGACTTTAATGTAGATGATTTTACAATTACATTAGCTGGTGATTTATCAGGTAATGTTACAATTACAGACTTAGCAAGTGCTACACTTACAGCGACAGTCGAGCCAAATTCAGTTGCTTTAGGAACAGACACAACTGGGGATTATATTGGAACAATTACTGGAACAACTAATGAAATATCAGTTTCAGGTTCTGGTACAGAAGATAGAGATGTTACAATAGGTTTACCGAATGACGTAACTATAAGTGGAGATTTATCGGTTAACGATTATGCTGAAGTAAATGCATTAAGAGTAGGATTGACTGGCTCAGACCCAGGTGATAATAATCTTGCAGTTAACGGTAATGCTACAATTGCAGGTAACACAACAATAACTGGTAATTTAACAGTTAATGGAACACAGACAATATTAAGCACTGCAACGTTAGAGGTTGAAGACACTTTAGTCCTCGTTGGTAGTGATTTAGGAAATACAAACGAGCCAACAACTGGTGGATTTGGATTAGAAACAAGAAAATTCAGTGCATTAGGTGGAACAACAATTGGTGGAAGAACATGGGAGTCAGATGGTACTCACCCAAATGCTGCTTCAAATGTAGATGGTTCACATTCAATTGTATATAACTTTGCAACAGATAGATGGGAAGCAGATGGTTCATTAATTCTTTCACAAGCTACTTTAGGCAGTCCTAAAATCGAAAACAATAATTTTGAGTCTGGTGATAATTTAGACTTTGTAGCTGGAACTGGTTTAACAGTAAATGTTGGTAAATCTGGTACAACTCATACAGTTACTTATACAAATGATGATAAAGGTACAGATGTAATGGTATTTAAAACTGTTGCTTCTGATTCAGGAAATGCAGTAGCTGATACAAATACAGATATACTTACAATTACTGGTGGTAATGATTTATCAACATCAGTAAGTGGAGATACATTAACAATTCAGCATGACAATTCAGGCGTAACTGCTGGTACATACGGTTCACAATTTGTAGTGCCAAGATTTACAGTAGATGCAAGAGGGCATGTTACAGGAGTAACTAACCAAAATGCAATTACTTTAGCTTCACTTGGATTTACCGGTTCAGGTACTGCAGATAATTATGGTTCATTTAATATTGCTACAAACGACACTGGCGGAACTTCTGCAATCGGTTCTGGTGAAACTTTAACTATTCAAGGTGGAACATATATTTCAGCTACA
>Ga0160423_10002798_pt1 | contig 14554 bp, 12 predicted proteins | sample CRUFie14St8metaG_FD_108191 | JGI IMG/M metagenome (GOLD analysis project Ga0160423, IMG submission 108191) | Marine microbial communities from the Costa Rica Dome - CRUD Field 142mm St8 metaG | ecosystem: Environmental > Aquatic > Marine > Oceanic > Photic zone | place: Costa Rica: the Eastern...
ATTGAATCTTAGATGACCTGCTGTAGGAGAACCATGTCGTTGTGCAGTAGTACCTGTTGGAATTTTCATTGCGGCGACACCACTTTGCTCAATGTTGCCTGCTACTGTAATGTTTCCGTTTGTGTGTGCGTCAATTGCCAACACCATTTCTCTCATCTCTTTTGCTCTAGTCATGTTATCCTCCTGCTACCTGATTGCTTCTTCTAAACGCCATGACTGTGTCATTGTCATGCATTGTACGTGCTACCAGCTGTACCTTTTGGTCATACTGTGTGTAGTTTGTGCCTGGGAACACTGTGTATCTATTGAAGTTGCTGTCTACAACTTTGTCATTTTCCACAGTCTCAACCAACTCACGCACATGTAATATGTTGTAAGGTCCAACAATTTCAATTTTGTCTATGGTTTTTCTATTATTAGTCATTATGTAATCTCTGTACCAGGAGTTGGATCTTCCATGGTAAATGCCTCTTCTATCATTTCATCAGTAAAACTAGCATTGAGTACAGACTCATTATGAGTTGCAAGTTGTTCATCTGTCATTGAACCAATGCCTAATTCATCTGATTCAGGCACAACTTCTTGTACACTTAGTTTTTTTATCACTCCGTCTTTTTCAACAGTTAGTCTATGTGCAACACCCAATAGATCTCCAAAATCATCTGTTCTTTTGTTGTATGCATATGTCTTTGTTATTGCCATTTTATATCCTTATGAATGCGACTGTATGTAATTTACTTTGGTAGTTAATGAACCCGAACTGTATCTTAGGTACAATGCATATCCACTACCAGTATAGTATCTTGTGGGAGGCGATCCAACAATAGTTTGCTGTGCTATTATTGTGGGACTAGCATTGTATCCAAAGTAAACCAAATCACAAAACTGCCCGTTGCCATATCCAGCTACAAATACCAATGCTCCAAAAGCACTGTTGACAATTTGTATATTTGACGTTCCTATACTTGTTCCTGATCCACCTGTATATTGTGCAGTTTTGATCGACAGTTGATTCCCTCCACCGCCTTTGAAATTGAATGCACCACTGCTAGTTGGCATGAAATCTACACCGCCGGTGCTGACTTGCATATTGTTTGCTCCGCTTCCACCAATTTGTACTCCATTACTATTGTAAGATGTAATAAGAATAGGTCTATTTGCATCACCTTCTATTCTATGATTTGAACCATCCCACAACCCAATGTTCAGTTGATGAGCAGAACTGTCTCTTAGTTTTATTCTAGACACATTACCTGATCCGTACATGTCTAAACCTACAGTAGGAGCATCTGTACCTATACCAACATAGCCGGAGCTGTTAAAAGTTACTTTATTAGTTCCACTAATATAAAAATTATGTTCACTTGCATCTAAACGGAATTTTTTATAGGCACTTTCAGCTCTATCATAATTTGTAATTCTGTTTTCGTCTGTTGCTATTTCTGGTTGAATTTCAATTCCTGTACCAGTTGCACTATCAACTATTGATAGATCTGCGATAGGATTATCTGTACCGATGCCGACATTGCCATCTGAAGCAACAACTATGCCATTGACAGTAGTACTATTATTTGAAAGTAATCTTATTTCATCACCAGAGCTAGAACGTAAGATAGCACCACTTCCTCCTATATTGACTTTTAAGTGTGTGCCCGAATTACTACCTACATTTAAAAGATCACCAGCAACACCACCAGAGAAATTTGAAGTTTCTGCACCAAAAGGTCCAAAACTCAACCCTGTAACTCTCTTTATCTGACCTGCTATAAATGTGTCACCTTCTACATGCAATTCAGCGCCTGGAGTAGCTGTGCCAATACCAACTCTGTTATTGCTTTCATCAACTTTTAGTGTATCTGTGTCAACAGTCAATCCTGTAAGAGTTAGGTTTCCTCCTACGGCTGTGGTTATTTGTGAGTTGACTTCTGCTTGTGTGTATGTTTCAGTTTTTGTATAATACGCACTATTGGTCAATAATTCGTAAACTTGTATGTCTACCACATCACCACTTGCAAAGTTTGAAACAAAGTTTACACTTGTACCTGTTGTGGCAACATAGTCGTTGCTAGCACCTTCAACTTGTTTGATACCGTTTACAAACACTTCAATGTTTTCTGTTCCATTGGTTGCATAGTTTAGTACGTGTCCTGCTGTACCAGTACCACTGCCTGTGCCTGTTGCGGTAAATGTTGTTCCTACATTATTGTTCGCGGCTCCAATTGATACAAAGTTTGTGGTGCCTGCGCTAATAATTTCATATTGATAACCTACAACAAAATTGCCTGCTGTGACAACTTCATCATCTTTGCCACTTACACTGTTGGTTGCACTGCTAGTTGTGTAGATGTATTTTCTAAATGTTGTGTTGGCATCTGTAGCACCACCGCCTCCGCCGCCGCCACCGGCAGGTACAGCATCAACAAATGCACTACCATTGTAAACTTTTACTTTAGCATTCAAACTATCAAAAAAGAAACTACCTTGTACGGCTGTGCCACTGTAGCTGGTAGCATACTGCATTTTTGCATCACTGATTGTTCCTGCTAAACTACCGCCTAAGTTTTCTGCTTGTACTCTAGCACTAGTGAAATATTGATTGTTACTACCTTCACTGATATCATCAGTGTCTCCTGACAGCCCACTGAGTATTGGAGGTGTATATGTGAACACACCGGTTGAATTGTTGTATGCAATTGCACCATCACCTGCGGCTGTGGCTTCTGCGCCTACACTGAGGCTAGTAAGTGCAATTCCGCCTGATTGTGCTACCCAATCGTAATCACTGCCATTCCAAGCAAGCACTTCATTGGTAGATGCTGTGCTGGTGTTTAGATGTGTGTCAACATTGCTGTCACCATATCCTGTGGTCTGTGCTACCCATGCATAGTCACTGCCGTTCCAGCTGAGTACTTGATTGCTTCCTGCACTGCCTTGATTTAGATGTGTGTCGACTCTAGAATCCGTGTAGTATAAATTTGTGCCTTCACTTAGGTCACTGGTTGACTTACTACTCAAATCTAGATTTGCGCCTACTTGCAGTGTAATACGTGCATCAGCTCTAGCATTTGTATAGTATAAATTTGTTCCTTCTGATAAGTTTGAAGTTGAAGATGATGATTCATCTAATAATTTGATCCATGCGCCAGCGTGAGCAAAGTAACCTTTGCCTGTTCCATGAACATGTGCAAACATTCCATGATATGTACCAGCATTTGGTAAATCACCTTCAGCACTGTAAACATTACTGTAAAGAATTTTACCTGTTGTAGTGATGTTGTTAGAACCCATGTCTAATGGTTTGTTGAATGCCCAATTGTCTCCAGGGTTGACATATGTTAGCGTTGCACTAGCACCATCAACTGTTAGACCAGCACCATTGGCGGCACCAGCGTTGGCGGCGCCTTTTGCTACTGTAATATTCAAATCGTCTACGTCAAGTGTTGTACTGTTTATTGTAGTGGTTGTTCCGTCAACTTGTAGGTCGCCTGCGATAATAACTGTACCCGTGTTGTCACCAACTGCGGCTGGGTCAATAGTAAAACTTGCAGGTCCTGCAATGTATCCAGTAGTTGTTATATTATTAAATGTTACGTTGTCTGTGGTTCTTACTGTTTGATCTGCATCACTTAAGGCAGTAATACTAGCCGCTGATATTCTAGCATCAGCTCTTGTATTTGTAAAATATAAATTAGTTGAACCTTCTGAAATATTATCAGTTGTTGCCGCATTGATTCTCAATGTTGCTCTAGCATCTGCTTTGGCATCTGTGTAATATTTGTTAGTTGATCCTTCACTTAAGTCATCTGTTGATTTTGTTCCAAGTCTAGTATCAAATGCTGTGTTGTCAAATAACGTTGGCTTACCTGATAAGTCAGCATAAGCACCACTGAATGCATCTGTGATTCCATATCCAGAGATTGTGGTTGGTCTACCTGTTAAACTACTGAATGCACCATTAAATAGTGTTGGCGTGTTTGTAAAATTATTGTAATTTAAATAATATGTGCCATCTTGCCCATCTAACGTATCAGCATCCAAACCTCCACCGCCCGCCGTGGCATCTGTTGCTGGTGCCCAAGCACTGCCGTTCCATTTTAAGACTTCTCCTGTGCTAGGAGCTGTTGCACTTACGTTGCCGAGATCTGCTAAATTATTGTTGGCTAAATTATAACCACCTGTGTTATCACTGTTGATTGTGAATGTGTTGTTGGCATCGTCATAACTCAATCCTATGTTTGTGCCAGCTACCAACAACTGGTTGACTCTATCGTCTACACGTTCTGCTGTAAAATATAAATTAGTACTGCCTTCACTTACACTGTCTGATGTAGTGGCGGCAATGCGAGCATCTGCTCTAGCATCTGTATAATAAAGATTTGTGCCTTCACTTAGGTCTGAAGTGCTTTTTCCACTGAGATCAAGACTTGCACCTACTTGTAGTGCAATACGAGCATCTACCCTAGCATCTGTGTAGTACAAGTTGTTGGTACCATCAGCGGCACCTAAGGTGCTTTCACCTACACTGTTATCCGTACCTTCAGTTACTTCGTTGGTGTTACTGCTACCACCACCTCCGCCACCGGCTCCTGGCACAAAGTTGTTGCCGTCCCATACCAGTGTTTGTCCGTTGGTAGGTGCAGTTGTGGTAGTATCGACGTCTACTAGACCGTCAACACTCATAGTAATTGCATTTAGATTTCCGTTAGAATTTAGATGTTGTGCAAATAGGGCTAATTCGTGCGCCTTACTTTTTGGCATATGTGTATCCTCAGTCTGTTACACATATTTATACTAAAGTAAGTGCTCCTGTCAAGATTACTAAACCGCCCCACATGCCTAGTATCGTAATGTAGTATCTAAACTTTGTGCCAAAATACAACATACCAATGGTAACGCATTTGTGCATGGGACTAATCAAATATCCCACAAAGTCTACTGCAAAGAACCAAGGCAAATATTCAATTCCGTAAATGCTTGCAAGTATGACTGTGATAGCACCAAATCTACTGCTTGAACCTAGTGCAAACGCACCTGCAAAACTAAACAAACTGATACCAATAAAGCCTGTCCAGGTTTCTATGTCAAGCCCTGTGCTACCCAAAAACTCTTTTATTTCATTTGTGTTTTGTCGTACAATGTTAGCCGCCAGTATAATAAGCGCAACCCATGCAACAAGTTTCCAATCAACATATCCCAAGAGTTTACGTATGTCAAATGTTTGTGTTACAACCATGTAGTAAACTGTAAGACTACCAAAGGCCCATAAAAAATCTATGCCATATATAATTGCACCAACACCTGCAATGTAGGGCAACACGTAACGTGTAATTCTGCTTACTTTGATTTTACCGTCTGTGTTGTTGAGTACTACATCACTTTCTTTGACTCCCCAGACAAGGTATGCTAGAATAAATGCTACACTTACTGCCAACAGTGGCCACATAATACCCATAAACTGTGCGTATGTCAATCCAAAAGCCGCCATTGGAAGTATTACTGTTTTTTCCAGTGGGCTCCAAAAGTAATAGTGATGTGTACTCACATAGTCAATAGGTCCAAACTTTTCTCTGCCACAACAACCTTTGTCTGGTGCTAGTGTATCTAAAATACCAGCACTTACTGTAACACGACCTTTGATGGGTAACAGTCCTGTAATTGCGCTTACAATTGCAACAACTGCTTTTTTGCTACGCAAGTTTTGTTCAAAGAAACAAAATACATCATTGAACAACTTATTGTCTTTTACCATACCAGCAATCATCATCACAAACACGATGAGAAACAAATACACTTGTCCTCCGTAGATCAAACTTAAATCCATTGTTATTTTCTCCAAAATCTAGTAAACAAGTTTTTCATTTTTTGAATGTTGTAATTAAAACTCATCTGTAATATGTAGTGTCTTTTTTCAAGCCAACGTTTATCATTATCCGTTGCTTCTCTGATAACATAGTCATACGTTTTTTCTGTCAAGGGTACAAGATGACACAAAGGTGTACCCGCGGCAATTGTAACAGGTTCACCTAGTTTGTTCCAATACAGTTGTACATTTACTTCTGTGCTTGTGCTAGGATCTAATATTCCAATACAACTTTCAAATTCTGTGTTGTCACTGTATGCAACAGGCAACATCAAAAACTTGCAAGGAGCAATAACATGCCAAGGTGTATTGCATTTTATAATATTACGACTTGATCCTGGCTTGTGTGGTAAAAACTTAGCAATGTTTTCTGCATGTTGAATATCAACTGCTATGCTATCCAAATGATCGCTGGGCGTTTTGATAGTCATTTTTGTTTCTGTTGCTTGTACACTAAAGTCGTGCCAAGCTCTAATCACATAGCCTGTTTTGTACAATTCTCCAATGCCACTGCATCTGAAGATATGACTTTTCTTCATGTCTTTGTTTTGTATGTAATCGTTTCTAGCAGTGCGTACCCAGTTTGGCACTGCTTTACTAATAGGTTCAATGGGCCAAGTGTCCAGCACTCCATTGTATGTACAAAAAAATTCAATCATATGTGTGTTTTTGTTTGAAACCTTATGTTGAAAGCAACATTTATACGTTGTTGATCACTGCGATTCACATCAGTTTCATGTGGCATCCAGGCGGGCCATACAATTAAGTCTCCATCTTCTGGTTCATACGCAAACTTGTGCATGAACGGAGCATGTGGATGACAACTTTCTAAAACATTCATTGGATTGTGCCAAGTAATATCTCCAGTGTTTTTGCCTTGCAAATAATAAACTGCAACATAGTGATGCAGTCTGTGATCATGCATTACATTTCTACTGCCTGGCTCATTGATGTTTGTCCAGTAATTTACTTCAGGCTGTCCGTATTCTTTTACTTTGTTTGCATAGCTTGGATCTTGTTCAATGTAATAATCGATTGCATTGTTTACACTGTCTCTGATATGTTCCATGAGCCAATCGATATTTTCGTAATTGAATTCATGTCGCCAACAATCATTGTTGCTAAAATTCAATCCATGCTCCAGCATTTTACTTTTGACATTTTGTGCAATGTCTATCATTTCTTTTCTTTGTTCTGGTGTGCCTATGTTGTTTTTGATAAACACATCAGCTTGAAATAGTTTTAGTACTCTCATATGTAATTGATGTTTATTACACATCTAACCTTTCTATCTGTACAACTTATACCAGTATGACGAACTGTGTTGTCCATTGTAATTAGTCTGTTTTCTACACTTGTTATTTTTGTGCCATCTTCTAACAGTGTGTATCCGTTGTTGGTGTTCACATAAAAAATTGCTACTTTGCCATCAATGTTATCATAATCAACATGCATGCCGTCAAAGAACTTGTGTTCAGGTGTGCATGGATTTAGATTAGCTTTGATCCTAAATATTGCACTAGGATTTAGTTTGTGCAACAAAGGTATTAGCATTTCATAGTAAGGACTTCTTGGAGCAAATCCATAGTAAAATCTGTGTACAAACTGAAAATCGTGTAGATCGTCTTGACCGTTGCTGTCTACCACAAAGTTGTTGTACACCCAAGGAAATTCATTGCCCAACATTGTGGTTTGTATTTTTTCAAAATTATCTTTGTCTAAATAGTTATCTTGAATCATTTTTATGCACTACTAGTAAGTATAATCCATTCCACCACTTGGTGTTATCCTCAATAGAATTTAGAATCATTTTACTAAATGTAATGTCATAATCAGTTTTTGTCAAGCCTTTTAAGGCACCGCTCACAACACCGTCCCAATTAGCATCATCAAATACCAAAACTGCGCTTGTATCAAAATACGGAGCATAATGTTCTACTGCATCAACTACACTTTGCTCGTCATGCGGACCATCATAAAAAAACAAATCATAAGTTTGTTCAGGTTCAACGTTGCGAAAATCATCATTGTAAACTGTGATGTTGTTGTAGTTTTTTGTATTGTTTTCAAAAAAGTCCTTGTTGTTGTCTGGTAGTTCAAATGCTCCGTCTTGTGGCTGTACACTTTCTTCCCAATTGTCAACACACGTTGTAGGAGTTCCTGCATCCAAAACACTGACTGCACTACTGCCCATTGCACTGCCTACTTCAAGATAGTTGTTGCTGATTTTTGCTAGACTGTTGAGTAGTTTTTTTACTCTTGGACTTGTCAGACCAGGAACGTTATTGTCGTAATCACTGTTTACATGATCCACAAGTATGTCTGCTACATCACTTGACAGTTTGTCTACTGTTATATTACTGCGACTCTGATATACTTTGTCACAAAAGTTACAATCCCAACAATCAAACTTGCATGTTTTGATAATTTTACGCCAAGCGTCAATTGGTCTGTTCTCCAGTGTGTTGTCTTGCAAGTACTGGTTGAATGTATCAAAAAGAATAGGTTTGTTGTTTGCATAGTTTTCTACAATACGCAGTGTTTCATAAAATCTTGCTGTACTTTCTCTGCCATGCATTTTGAATACATCAACAACCTGTAACAGTTCTTCCCAATCTTCTCTCCAGGGTGGAATATTTGCTTGTTTGAGCGGACTACTTGGATCTTGTACGTTCCACTTGCTACAACTTACTCTACTGATAGGATCCATAAAGTATTGTGGATTGTTTTGTCTACTGTTGTTGTAATCAAAATGTTCTTTCATCATACTACACCCACCATGACAACCTTCGTTGGCTAGCAGTGCAACTCTCATGTTGTATTTGTCGGCGGCTTTGCGTATGCGTTCCAATGTTACTCTATCACGCATCAAATCTCTGTGTATGTTTACATAATGAAAACCTTCTTTGCCCAAGTTAGCAACATCTTTGGCAGTTTCAACTTGACGCAAGATTGTATTTTTTATCAACAATTCTGGAAATGCTTTTTGTATTTGTCCTGTTGCAATCCAATGAGTGTGAGGTATAGTAGCACTGCGAACTCCTGCTTGATACAACTGTTCAAAGTTTTGTACAAATAAATCTAAGTTATCTTGTGTAGGTGGTACCAATGTATTATTGAATGTAGCACTGATTGATATACCAGTTTGTTGTTGCATTCTTAGTGCTACGTTTATAAGCTCGTGTGAACTTTCAAAAACATCTCCCATGGCATCTTGTGTAAAGGGAGGCATACGACAAGTAAAGTAAATGTCATAGATATGCTGTTTGTGTTTTAGACAAAACTCATAAAAATGGTTCAGCTGAATATTATTGAGCTTGGGATTCAATGGTATTGAAAACATTATAAATTGTAAGCTGGTGCGTCTGTTACATCTTGGTTAGCAAGTAATAATACAGGAGCATGTACATTGAATCTAGAATGAAACAACAACCAACACTCTATCATATTACTACAATCTTTGATAGCTTTTTCTGTTTGTTGTTTTGCACTGAGCAATTGCTGTATTTTTGCTTGATTAGTTTGAATTGCTGTGTTTACTTTTGCCACCATTTCTGCTACTGTAATATTTCTAGCTGTAGCAAGAGCTGACAACAAAGGTGTACTTGCTGTATTGTCTGCTGTGTATGCTTCAGCTTCTGCTTGTTGTTGTGCCCAGCTTTCTCCTTCTAGTTTGCTTGGCGGCAAATTTGTGTTATCTAATCTTACATCATAAACTTTGTCTAGTTTTTTACGCATTACTGCTTTCATAAATTCAGTACAGTTGTTCGAATCATCATCTGTCAATTCGTATTTTACTTTTACACCTGCATCTTCTGTGCTTTCGTGAACTACTAGTTGTTCATCTTGTGGAGTTCCAGCTCTTACACTTATTTTTCCGCCCCAGCCTTGTGTGAACATCCATGCTTTTCCAACATTGTCTGCTAGAACAGTAGCACCCAACTGTTGCCAAGGTATAATTTCTATATGTGTATCAGGAATATATCCTATACAGAATTCCAACCAACGCCCTTTGATTTCAACTGCGTTGAGAAATTTTTTATCTTGCATTTCAAATAGTATATACATTTTATTCCTTTGTCAAGCCTAAATACTGCATTACAGGCAAGTTGTCAATGCCATTTTGCAACCTTTTGCTACTTTCGTCTCTGATAGCATTCATTCTATGTTCGTTGGTCATTGCAATATCACTAGCAGTTTGCAATGTGTCACGCTGTGTAGTTTTATCCATCATTACAATACTGTCCATGTTACCTACACCTATTCTGCCATAAGCAATCATATCCATAGCCGCCTGTTTGCCCAAGCGTTTGATCCAATAGTCACGTTCTAGTTCTTCGCTCATAACAGGATCATAAACTGCTTCAACTAATCTAGTTCCGTTGGGTAATTTTCCGTATTCACTGTTATCTAAATCTTCAATCAACTGCACATACATCAATCTTTCTTCTCTGGCATTGCGTAGTTTACGCAACATTCCAGTTCTTACTCTACGATCTTTTTTGAGTTCGATTTCAATAGCACGTTTCTCAAAAGGATCTGTTGTGTTGGCAATATCATGTTCTGCTTTATCAATCGCCAGTTGATTTTTTTCAAGTTCGTATTCTTGATTGACCAATAGTTCTTCTCTACTGTTCAATTCTAAAAAATATTGTTTCATAGCACCATAAGGTGTAATATTAGCATGCCCTACAAAATGTTTGGCTTTGAAAGTTGGCATTCTCCAACTTTTGTTCATACCAATAGCAACCAGTTCACGCTGTGAATCTGACAGTTCGTCGCTACTGCTATCCAAGCTATTTTTAGTTACCATTATTGCGGTGTTGTCGTAGTTGTGTGTCAATTTAACTTCCTCTCCAATGACAATGTCCACTCGACCCTCCAGGCACACCTGTTCTGATGCTTCCTGCTCCTAATTCATATCCGCTATCTGTTGCGTAAAAGAATTTATGTCCTCTGTTGTTTTGGGCGCCATCATATTGTCCCATTGCATATTGCCAATCTTGTCCCATATCAAAATTCTCTTCACCACTATTACTCATAGGTTTTGTAACAGTAGCGGTTACAGTATCCGTTGTGTAATCCATTCGTCTAAAATTGTATCCACTATTGTAGTTACCTTCGTTACCACCATAGCCTTTATCATGCTTACTGCTAATTCCTTTTTGCTGACCTTGTATTCCTCCTGAATTAGTACTAGCAAATGTTGCACTTGTACCAGTACCAAATGTTAGTTTAGTTCCCCCGTTGGTTCCCCACCAACCATAACCATGATTTTCTCCACTGTGTCCTGCGGCACTACTTTGGCTACTATCACCTGCTGTTGGAGCATTGACACCTTGATCACTTGAGTACATACTGTCATTTGTCAAGTTAAGTACGTCTGCATTTGCGTTGCCGCCTGCCCAAACCCATGCCATCTGATGTTCTTTGAAATGGCAATGTGCATCATTTCTGGCATGTCGCATTGCAGTACCAGCTGACCCTGTCAACTGCCACAAATTATATTTGACAGTGCTTGTAGTATTTCCAGGCCAAGATCCATCTACACCAAACACCCAGCCTTGTGTCAAACTGCATGCTCCTGTAACATAAGCACCTGCGGCTGTAAGCACATTTCCTCTGTCAACACAAATATCTGTAGCATGACTTAGTTCATTTACATTGGTCCAAGGACTTGTACTTTGATAACCGCCAGCAACAAATCCTGTTGTAATAACATGTCTCAGTAAGAAATCACTATCTCTGGTTACAGTATTCCATCTTCCGCCGTCATACAATTTCATTTCACCGTCTGTTGTGTCCCAGTACACTTGACCTGCTACTGGACTGCTTGGCGCACTACTTGATGTGTGTATTTTTACACCACTACCACCTATTTCAGTTGCCATTTACTTTCTCCTTGAGTTCATCGATTTGTTTTTGTTGTTCTTTAATTGCTTCTGTTAGCACTGCTACCATACTTGCATAGTTTATGCTTTTGTATTTTTCTTCACTTGCGTCAGTGTGTACTACACTAGGTAATATTTGTTCAACTTCTTGTGCAATAAAGCCAACTTGATCATCTACTTCTTCTTTAGTATACAACTTTCCTTCAAGACTGCATACAATATCCAGTGCATTTTCTATAGGTCTAATGTTGCTCTTGAATCTTACATCTGAGTTTGCGGTAACAACGCCTGTTACAGTTAGATTACCACTGCTATTTAACAACATGTGACTGTCAGTTGCTCCAGTGATTGCTCCAGCTTTCCAACGAATATTTTGATTAGTAAATGATCCAGATACTTGAAATCCTAATCCATTTGTATCTGCTACTATTCTTGACTCAGCACCACTAAGTCCCATATCAATTAGAGAACCAGTTGTTCCCTCCATTGCCATTATTTTATAATTCGAAACACTATTAGTAGTAGTTTTACCTATAGCTATATCACCTAAAGTGGTAACAAACAATCCATTATTACTAGCACCTAATAGTTGTGTGCTACCATTGGGAAACATCTGTACATGATAATGACTTGCTGTGCCTAATCTATACGAATCATCACTGTCTAGTACTAGTGCAGATCCTTTTGTTGAATTAGCTGTGCCAGGTTTCATAATAAAAATACCTGATCTAGTGGCGGCAGAACTTAGATATAAGTTAGCATCAGTACCACCGTATACATGCAACAAATCTCCAGGTTGTGTTGTACCAATACCAACGTTGCCACTTCCAAGTATTGTCATTCTAGTTGTGCCTGAACCACTACTGTTTCTTGTTTGAAAACCCATCCTGTGTTCGTTGTTAGAACCTATTCGCTGTGCATATATAGTAGCTCCAGGATTACTATTTGAACCCATTGATATAGCAGATCCTGTGTTTATACTTGTATTAGAATTAAGAAACTGATTATAAACACCTAGGTCAGATTCTGGATCAGTATTTGAGCTATCACTTGTTGCTCTAACTGTGCCACCGCTTACAGTTAGTGTGCCAGACATTGTATCTGATGTGTCACTGCGTAAAAAATTTGCGCCGTCGATACCATCTACTGTGTCAGCATTGATACTAGATTGCGAAATGCCAATCCAACTTGTGCCGTTCCATTTCCAACTTTTTCCGCCGCTGGTAAACACTTGGTTTGTACTAGGACTATTGGGAAAATCTATTGCCATTACGCTTCACCTTTTAGTTTGTTTATTTCTTGTTTCATTTCATCAATCATAGTTTGCTGTTCTTTGATTGCTTCAATCAACAGAGGTACCATTTTATCGTACTTGACTGTTTTGTACCACTCGCCAGTTTTACTAGTAACTTTGTTGTCTTTTTCTTCCATATCAAATGGAGCATGCTCAACAACTTCAGGAAGTACGGCTTCTACACTTTGCGCACTAACACCAACATGTACTTTATCATCAGTGAAGTTGTGTTGTTTTGCTATTTCGTTGTGTTTGTACTTGAATGTATCAATTGCTTTTACTGCTTCAATTGCATTGTCAATACTTCCAACTACTTGCTTCAATCTCACATCTGAATAGTATGCTGTAACATCATTTGCAACACGCAGAGCATTTCTACGTATGTGAAAAATACCTGCTTGGTCAATATCAAATGCAGTTTTTGGACCTGTTGCATAAGAGTCTGTGGTAGAAAAATACATTCTTGTTCCAAAACTACCATCAGATGTTACATATATACCTGCTTGCGCTGTATCACCATTTGTACTAACACCTGCATCTCTAGCACCCCAAGTAATCGCATTACCTGTGTTGTTTGCATGTATTGTTCCGTAAGATGGATCCAAGTGTATTGATCCTCTGTTGGTTGGGCCTTGAGTTGAAGTGTTCCATGCTGTGCCATCTTTGTGAATCCAAAGAGGTGCGGCTGAAGTTGCATCAGCACCAAGACCTAAATTAGCAAATCTAGGCATACTATCTGTTCCTAGTGCAGGAGCAGTGTCAACCCAGAAGCTGTCATAGTAAACATAAAGTATACCACTGTCACTTTCATACCAAAAATCACCTGTACTTGGCGAACTTGGTGCGGCGTCTTGTACTGTAGCACGAGCCGCGGCTGTTACTGTACCAGTTAGTGTTACATCTGCACTACCGTCAATGCTAACATTACCAGTGAGATCACCTGCCAATGTAATTGTTCTTGCTGTTGTCCAAGCATCTGCGTTTGGATGATAGCCATCATCAAACACTCTGTCACTGCCGTGATAGAATGCTGTAGCGTTTACATAGCCCCATGTAGTATTATCAAATGGTGCAGTTGCACTATTACCCATTTGGTCTGAACCAGTTTCAACATTAGTGCGACCAAAGTAAATTCCATTATCAGCTACACCTAGTATACCATGATTAGTAGGACCGTTGCCTGCGGCTTTGACAGTAATATAATCACCTAGTGTTGATTGATAACCTGTGTACATTATATCGTGTGTTTGATAAGTCCAACTCGGAACGTACTTACGTAAAGTCGCTAATTGGGTAGTGGTGAGAACGCCTGCCATTGTACCGCCTGACAGTTGCAAATATCTTGCATCTGATTCAGTTTCTGTGTAGTAGCGTCCGTCATGATTGTGACTGTCATCTGCAACCGTTGCAGTTAGAGTAACATCACCGCTACCATCAATGCTAACATTACCACTTAGGTCACCGCCTAAGGTAATTGTTCTCGCTGTGGTCCATGCATCTGCATTAGGG